>Ga0066828_10001459_pt1 | contig 9958 bp, 6 predicted proteins | sample ETNtaG_24_FD_65497 | JGI IMG/M metagenome (GOLD analysis project Ga0066828, IMG submission 65497) | Marine microbial and viral communities from oxygen minimum zone, Eastern Pacific Ocean - ETNP201306SV47 | ecosystem: Environmental > Aquatic > Marine > Oceanic | place: Pacific Ocean: Eastern... | reverse complement strand
ATGACACCCATGCATCTCCATCATTAATTGCACTGTTAACGCAAATGCATATATTGTTAGAGCAGTTAGATTATAAAGGTATTTATGAGTGGGTTGATTATGGATTAAGGTATTTCATTGAACACCCTGAAAGACAACAAGAATATTTTTCATTATCTACAGCAGACTCAAAAGCTGTTTTTCAGCGTCAACGAAAAGGGTCTTTATTTGTTGATATTGAAAGATCAATTAATCTATTTCAAAAAGCTTTATGGGGAACTGATTTTATGTATGCTCCATATTCACCAAATTTTGAAAAGATAGAGCATTTTCATCCTTATTTAGAAGATGAGGTGATTCGTTTGCCAGATATTTATGAACCATATAAAGGTGTTAGTGCTTTAAAGCGCTATATGGCATTAATTTCTCATTTAATGGCGCACTATAATTACACATCAAAGATTGTGGCTGACAATGTTAGTCCACAACAACGATTTTTTGCTGAAGTATTTGAAGACGCCAGAGTTGAATACCTAGCAATCAAGGAGTACCCAGGGCTAAAAAAACTATGGCTAAGCTTAATACCTATAGTAGATGAGTTCGATTGTGATGAAAATAATCAGTCATGCTTAAGGCATAGAGCTATTATGCTAACCAGAGCATTGTTAGATGAAAACCATCCTTATAAAAATCAAATAATAATTGATTTTGTTGTAAAGTTTAAGACATTAATGAGTAGCGAAGAATCAAAAACCTCAGATAGCTTGACCCTTGGCTTAGAGTTTTTAATTAAGACTAGAAGCGCATCAGATGCACTAGCCAATGTGTATTTTGACAACACCGAAGTTACATACAGAGATGATAATCGGTCAATGTGGACTTTTATTGAAGAGTTTGATGAAGATGATGAAATTTTTCAACATGAGTTTCAGAATGATGAAGAAGCAGAAGATTTAGAAGTTATACCCCCACACTATTATGATGAGTGGGACTATATATACGAATCTTATAAGCCTGATTGGGCTGCAGTATATGAAAGGCTTCATTCGCGCTCAAATGCCAATAAAATTGACAAAATTCTAGATAAGCATTCTGCCTTGGTAAAACAATTGAAGAGAGTCTTAGACTTATTAAAACCACAAAACAAGAGACGTTTGAGATACCAAGAAGAGGGCGCAGAACTTGACCTTGATATTGCTTTAAGAAGCGTTATTGAGATGAAAAATGGACTACAACCTGATACTCGAATTAATGTCGATTTTGAGCATGATTCTCGTAGCGTTTCAGTACTATTACTTCTGGATTTATCTGAGTCACTTAACGATGCAATCGACAATTCAGAAAGAACAATTTTGGAGTTATCTCAAGAGGCAGTAACTCTGCTAGCTTGGGCTGTTGAACAGTTAGGAGATAATTTTGCTATAGCAGGATTCAATTCCAATACTCGTCAACAGGTCATGTATTATCATATAAAAGGCTATAGTGAGCACTGGGATGAAAATGTTAAATCTCGTTTGGCAAATCTAAAGGCTGAGTATTCTACTAGGATGGGGGCTGCAATTCGTCATGGTTCTCATTATTTAAATTTACAGCGCAGTGATAAAAAATTAATGCTTATTTTGACCGATGGTGAGCCATCTGATATTGATGTCAGTGACTCTAATTCTTTAATTAAAGACACTCACAAGGCTGTACAGGAATGCCAACAACTTGGAATGTATCCTTATTGTATAAGCCTAGATAAGAAGGCAGATAACTACATATCAGATATATTTGGCTCACATTATTCAGTTGTTGATAGGATTGAATCATTACCACATGAGTTGCCAAAATTATTTTTATCTCTTACCAAGTAATGGCAATTAATCAGGTTACAGCGAGTATTAGTTTTGATTATAAAGGTCAAAACTTCTTGCTAAAAAATGAAATAAATATTGACAACATTATCAGTCATGATGATTTTTATAATTCAGTTTATGTATTCATTGCGCAAGAAAATAATATTGACATATATTCATATCAGTTTGAAATAATGATTGATCAAAATATAGTATTTTCTAATGAGAAAGGTTGCGCAACAGGCTGCGTAATTAATGGCGATTTAGATATAAATATGTTGAGGGATAAATACCAAACATCAGAATACTTATCTAAGATTGATAGCATTATTAGAAAAAATATTCCTCAGGAAAAGCGCTCTAAAGAAGTCAAGAAAGCTTTGATTGAGGCGTATTTACTCGGCAAGAAGTCTAGATAATTATTATTCAAATTCCTGTTCTATGTAATCTAAATCAATTTGTATATTAGAGTTATCTAAAAGTTCAAGGCATTTCGGAACTGCCAAAAAAATTGCCCCTAAGCAAACAGCAATAGCGTCAGGTTTGCCAGGAAGATTAATAACTAAAGATTTGCCTCTGGTGCCTGCAGTTTGACGAGATAATATTGCTGTTGGAACAGTACGAAGAGAAACACTTCTCATTTGTTCAGCAAAGCCATCAAAGATGCGCTCACAAACATTGTGTGTGGCCTCCGGGGTTACATCACGCGTAGTCGGACCTGTGCCACCAGTGGTGAGAATAAGATTGCATTGACGTTTGTCGGCAAAATCTATAAGTGTTTGTTCGATCAACATCTGCTCATCTGCAATAACAATTGATTCTACTGTGTACGGAGATAATATGGCGTTATTGATCCAGTCTTGCATTGCTGGGCCACCTATATCCTGATATTCTCCACGCGAGGCTCGATCAGAAATGGTGATAAATCCCACCTTAATACTTGTATTTTTCATAGTTCGGTATCTTGGTTGTAATTAGCTGTTCATTTTGCCCGAATAACTTTCTAGGTTAATACAATTTTCGCTGTTATATTTGTGACCTATATCACACAAATAAAATATATATAGTTTTTCTTGATATATATCAATAACAATTAAATTCTTTAAGTGAATAATTATCATCATAAAGCACTTAAACGATAGTTATTTTTTTAACAAGATAGCTTTCAGCTTTAATAATGCTTTTTCTAATACATATTAATTATTTTTTAAAATATAGGGGTTAAATGATAATGTTATGGGCCTGCCAATAATAAGCTCAAAAAAAGCGCAAGCTAATTCAGTATTAGCAGCCAATACTATAGCGTTTACTGCATGTTTTGCAGTATGGGTAATATTTTCAATTATTGGAATTCCAATCAAGGAATTACTAGAATTAAGCGAATCTCAGTTTGGTTTGTTGGTTGCCACACCAATACTTACTGGGTCTATACTTAGGCTGCCTGTTGGTATGCTTACAGATAGGATTGGTGGCAGGATAGTATTTTTTCTGTTAATACTTACAATGATTATTCCTTTATGGCTTATTGGCGACGCAACAAAATATTGGCATTTTTTAGTTCTGGGTTTGCTTATTGGTGTTGCAGGTTCAGCATTCTCAGTTGGTATTGCTTATACATCTAAATGGTATGACAATAAGAACCAGGGTTTAGTTATGGGTATTTTTGGTGCCGGTAATGCTGGTGCCGCCTTGACTAAGTTTATTGCACCAACAATTGTTGTCGTTTATGGATGGCAAACTGTTCCTAAAGTGTATGCAGTTGCAATGATTATAGTTTTAGCACTTTACTGGATGTTTACTTATGAAGACCCCTCACATATATCTTCATCACAAGTAAGTTTTAAAGAACAAATAAAAGCATTATCAGATCCAAAGCTATGGAAATATATGCAGTACTATTCACTTGTATTTGGTGGTTTTGTAGCTTTATCATTATGGATGACAAAATACTATATTGTCGAGTATGGAATCGATCTAAGAACGGCAGCACTTCTGGCAGCTATATTTGTGCTACCTTCTGGCGTAATTCGTGCACTTGGGGGTTGGTTTGCAGATAAATATGGAGCTTATAAGGTTACTTGGTATGTAATGTGGACATCTTTGGTGTGCTTATTTTTTATGTCTTACCCACAAACAACACTTGTAATTAGCACAACCCATGGACCAGAAGATTTTGATATTAGTCTTAATATTTGGATTTTTACCATAATTCTATTTATTCTCGGTATTGCGTGGGGTTTTGGCAAGGCCTCGGTATTTAAGTTTTTATCTGATGAGTACTCAGAAAATATTGGTGTAGTTTCAGGTGCCGTTGGCTTAGCTGGAGGAATGGGCGGTTTCTTATTACCTATTATGTTCGGAGTCATTATTGATTATACGCACATCAATTCTTCTATTTTTATGTTGCTATATGGTGCAACTGCAGTATCACTGGTATGGATGCATTTTACTTTCGAAAAAGAATACATAGAAGGAATGGTCAAAAAAGAGAAGCGAAAAGTATTGGATGAATATATTAAATTACAAGATGACCACGACAGTGTTATTTCTGCTAAAGCAATTATGGAGCATATGGATTTATTGGAGGAGTTTAATTCTAAGTACAACGCTTACAAAGATAGTATTAAAAACACTAAGTAATAATAGATATATAGATAATTAATTAACAGGAGAAATTAATGGCTAAAGATTTGACTAGTTGGAATCCAGATGATGAAGATGAGTGGGAAAGAAAAGGCAAGAAGATAGCTAATAGAAATTTATGGATTTCAATACCGAGCTTGTTAGCAGGTTTTGCTACATGGCTTATGTGGGGAATTATTACTGTTCAAATGCTTAATACTGGTTACGGTGGTTTTGATAAGTCACAACTATTTACCTTAGCTGCAATTGCAGGCTTGTCCGGTGCAACCCTTCGAATTCCATCAACATTCTTTATCCGCCTTGCGGGTGGTAGAAACACTTTATTTTTGACTACCTCATTATTAATGCTCCCTGCTGTAGGGCTTGGTATTGCACTTTCTAGCCCAGATACGCCGTTTTGGCATTTTCAGGTTCTAGCATTGTTATCGGGTTTTGGTGGCGGCAACTTTGCCTCTTCGATGTCAAACATATCTTATTTTTTCCCAAAGAAAATTCAAGGCTATTCATTAGGCATGAATGCTGGTTTAGGTAACTTTGGCGTTACCACCATGCAAATTCTAATACCTTTAGTAATGACTATAGCGGTAATAGGTGACCCAACTCAACTACAACTAGCATCAGGAACATTGATTGGCAAAATCCCGGCGGGTACTGACACCTATCTTCAGAATGCAGGCTATGTCTGGTTAGTTTTACTAATTCCACTATCTTTAGCAACTTGGATGGGCATGAACAACATTACCTCGGATCATGTTTCCCCTAATATTGGATCAACAATGGGAGCATTTATTAAAATTATATCGATGCTTGCACTTGGTTTATCCACAGCCGCATTGGGTTTATATTTGATGTTGCCTGAAATGGTTAACGGTTCAGGACTTATGGTTAGCAAGTGGGTTGCACTTCCAGTTATTTTAGCACTAACGGTTTTTTTACTAAAAATAGCGCCACTTGGCAGTGATTACAAAGAAGGTATTAAGCGTCAATATAAGATCTTTAGCAATAAACACACCTGGATAATGACACTTATATATACAATGACCTTTGGATCTTTTATTGGATATGCGGCCGCACTTGCACTGTCAATTAAAGTAATCTTTGGTTTTCAACATATTATTGTTGATGGTGTAATGACACATAACACCGTTAACCCTAATGCCCCTTCAGCATTGACATACGCCTGGATAGGAGCTTTTGTTGGCGCTCTTATTCGTCCAATTGGCGGGACAATAGCTGACAAGATGGGGGGAGCAAAAGTAACCCAAATTATCTCTGGAGTAATGGTAATCTCAACACTAGGTGTAGCTTATTACATGAAGCAAGCCTATGCTTCTGCAACGCCTGAGGAATTCTTTTATCAATTCTTAATCCTTTTTGTGGTGTTGTTTGCTATGACAGGTATTGGCAATGGATCAACCTTTAGAACAACATCACAGATATTTAACAAGGAGCAAGCAGGACCAGCTCTTGGTTGGACATCAGCAGTTGCTGCATACGGTGCGTTTATTGTTCCTAAGGTGTTTGGCGAGCAGATTAAATTAGCAACACCTGAAAATGCGTTATTTGGTTTTGCAATTTTCTATGCAGTTTGTATGGTTATAAATTGGTGGTTTTATTTGCGCAAAAATGCAGAGTTTCATAACCCTTAATTGTGGATTAACAATAGAACTTTAATAAATATTAAATTATCAAAAAGATATATATAACAGGAGATCAATATGAGTCACTTTTTAGATAGACTTAAATACTTTAGCAAAATTAAGTCAACTTTTTCAAAAGGACACGGAATTCTTACTGAGGAGAATCGTGCATGGGAAGACACTTATAGGAATAGGTGGCGTCATGATAAGGTTGTTAGGTCAACTCATGGAGTAAATTGTACTGGAGGTTGTTCTTGGCAGATATTTGTAAAGAATGGATTGGTTTCTTATGAGATGCAACAAACGGATTACCCTCGTACTCGTGAAGATCTTCCCAACCATGAGCCTCGTGGTTGTCAAAGAGGGGCATCATTTTCTTGGTACCTATACAGCCCTCACAGAATTAAATATCCTCTGGTTCGTGGTCGCTTACTAGATTTGTATAGGTCTGAAATAGCTAAAGGAAGGGATCCTGTTGAAGCTTGGGAGGCAATCCAGAATGATAAAGCGAAGCGCGATTCTTATGTAGGTGTTCGTGGTCTAGGTGGCTTTGTGCGCTCTACTTGGAATGAGGTTGAAGAGATTACAGCAGCAGCAAATATATATACTATAAAAAAATGGGGCCCTGATCGTATTTATGGGTTTAGTCCAATTCCTGCTATGAGTATGATTTCTTATGCTGCTGGATCAAGGTATCTATCTATGATTGGTGCCGGTGTAGGATCTTTTTATGATTGGTACTGCGACCTTCCGCCATCATCTCCACAAGTTTGGGGAGAGCAAACAGATGTGCCAGAATCAGCTGATTGGTACAACTCTAAATATATAATTGTTTGTGGCGCAAATCTGCCAATGACACGTACGCCAGATGCTCACTTTGCAGTGGAATCACGCTATAACGGCACCAAAGTAGTATCAATGGCACCAGATTATGCCGAATATGTAAAATTTGCGGATCTTTGGATGCCGGTTAAACAAGGTACAGATGCGGCAGCATTTATGGCAATGGGGCATGTAGCGCTTAAAGAGTTTCATGTCGATAAGCAGGATCCATACTTTACACAATATGCAAGAAGCTTTACTGATTTCCCAATGCAAGTTATCTTGGAAGAGGTTGACGGTAAAACAGTAACCGGTAGATTCTTAAGGGCATCTGATTTTGATAATAATTTGGGCGAAGGCAATAATCCAGAATGGAAGACTATTGTATTTGACTCGAAATCAGGTTCATTTGTAGCTCCAAATGGTTCAATCGGTTTCCGCTGGGGTGAGGAAGGCAAATGGAATATCTTGGAACAAGCTTCTGGAAAAGATATTGAGGCTGAACTTACGTGTATCAATAATTCTGATACTGTTGTAGATGTAACATTCCCACATTTTAATCCTGACGAGGGCGACTCATTAGTGCGCAAAATTCCGGTTCGCAAGCTTAAACTTGCAGATGGAGAAGATGTAATGGTTACTTCTGTATGCGATTTACAAATCGCTCAATATGGCATTGATCGTGGTTTAGGCGACAACCTAGCAACTTCATACGACGATGAGACTGTTCCTTATACCCCTGCATGGGCAGCTAAGATAACAGGTGTTCCGGCTAAAGATTTAGAAATAACTGGTCGTGAATTTGCTGATAACGCTTCGAAAACTAAAGGCAAATCAATGGTAATTTTAGGCGCAGCTATTACGCACTGGTACCACACTGATATGCACTATCGCGGTATCATGAATTTGTTACACATTTGTGGCTGTGTTGGTCAATCGGGTGGTGGCTGGGCTCACTATGTAGGACAAGAAAAACTTCGCCCTCAAGCGGGATGGGCTCCTATTGCATTTGGCCTTGATTGGCAACGCCCACCTCGTCATATGGCTTCAACAACATACTGGTACTTTCATACAGATCAATGGCGTTATGAAAGAGTTGAGGCGGATGATCTATTGGCTTCAACAGCGAAAGCAAAATATCGTGGTAACCAACTAGCTGACTACAACGTTACAGCACAACGCATGGGCTGGACACCGTCGATTCCACAATTTGATCAAAACCCTTTGGAGCTGGCTAAAGAAGCAGAAGAGGCTGGTGCAATGGACGAGGCTGCAGTATCAAACTATGTTGCTTATAAATTGCAAAAAGGTGATCTTAACTTTGCTTACGAGGATATTGATGCAGAGGAGAACTTTCCACGTAATTTATTTGTATGGCGCTCTAACCTCATTGGCAGTTCATCTAAAGGTCATGAATACTTCTTGAAGCATTTACTTGGTGCACAAAACGGTGTACTTAATGAAGGTAAAGAGGGCAAATCATGTAAAGAAATCAAGTGGCATGAGAAAGCACCTGTTGGCAAGCTAGACTTAATGGTTGATATCAACTTCCGTCTAAACTCTACAGGAGCTTATTCAGATATCGTATTGCCTACTGCAACATGGTATGAAAAGGCTGACCTAAATACTACTGATATGCATCCATTTGTTCATCCTCTTGGTAAAGCTGTTGATCCTGCATGGGAAGCTAAATCTGATTGGCAAATATTTAAAACAATTGCTAAGAAGTTTTCAGAGCTATCTGAAAAACATTTAGGTACACAAAAAGATGTTGTATCTCTACCGATGCAACACGATACCGCTGCGGCTATGGCTCAACCATTTGGTGAAGTTAAAGACTGGAAGAAGGGTGAGTGCGAAGTGATACCCGGAAAGACAGCACCATTCTTTAAAGTTGTCGAGAGAGATTATCCAAACACCTATGCTAAGTATATTGCTATTGGCCCTCTAATGAAGAAGTTAGGTAATAACATAAAAGGCATTGATTGGAATACTGAGCACGAAGTTGATGAGCTAGCTGTGCTCAATGGTACCATCAAAGAGGAGGGTATCTCTAAAGGTATGCCTTCATTGTCTGAAGACATTCATGTGTGTGATGCTGTGATGAGAATGGCTCCTGAGACAAATGGTGAAGTGGCACATAAGTCATGGTCTGGGCAATCAATTAAAACTGGTATTGACCACTCTCATCTATACAAAGGTCGCCAAGAAGAAAAAATTACATATCGAGATATTGTGGCCCAACCACGTAAAATCATTACTGCACCAACTTGGTCAGGCATCGAGTCCGAGGAGGTTAGCTATACAGCTTGTTATACCAATCTCCATGAGCATATCCCTTTAAGAACATTAACAGGCCGTGCTCAGTTCTATCAAGACCACGAGTGGATGTTAGATTTTGGTGAAGGGTTCTGTGCTTATAAGCCTGCAGTTGACACTAAAGCTGTTCAGACTATTCCTGAAAATGTGAAAAGTAAACCGCACTTAGTGCTTAACTGGATTACACCGCACTCAAAATGGGGGATTCATTCAACCTATCAAGATAACTTGAGAATGCTAACACTATTCCGTGGCGGACCATACTTCTGGATTTCTGAAGAAGATGCTGAGTCTATCGGGCTTGTAGATAATGATTGGGTCGAAGCAGTAAACGCTAATGGTGCAACTATGGCTAGAGTTGTGGTCTCACAAAGGGTACCAAATGGTATGGCCTTAATGTATCACGCGCAGGAGAAAATTGTGAATGTTCCTGGTTCTCCATCAACAGGCAAACGTGGCGGTATTTTAAATGCAGTAACTAGAACTATACCTAAGCCAACACATATGATTGGTGGCTATGCTCAATACTCATATGCATTTAACTACTATGGCCCTATTGGCTCAAATCGAGACGAATACGTTGTGGTCCATAAGGTTGATCAGAACGTTGACTGGTTAGAAAGGCCGCTTACACCTGAGAGGGAGGCACAAAAGAATCCTCTAGGAATCAATAACTAATTTAGTACAGGAGATAAAGATGAAAATAAGAGCACAAAT
>Ga0066828_10001456_pt1 | contig 9964 bp, 4 predicted proteins | sample ETNtaG_24_FD_65497 | JGI IMG/M metagenome (GOLD analysis project Ga0066828, IMG submission 65497) | Marine microbial and viral communities from oxygen minimum zone, Eastern Pacific Ocean - ETNP201306SV47 | ecosystem: Environmental > Aquatic > Marine > Oceanic | place: Pacific Ocean: Eastern... | reverse complement strand
AGAACTTTTGAAAACGATTTAAATCGTATTATGAAACTTTTAGAAAAAGTAGAACAAAAGATAGAAAGACAACATGCGATGTTAGAATCTAAAATTGATAGATTAATAGAGAAATAGATATTATGGCAAGAAAAAGATACAGTAAAGGTAAACGAGTAGATATGCGTAAAGGCGGAAGAATTGGCTTTGCTGAAGGCGAACCAATAGATGAAATTGTAGTAAAAGGAAAAAGCCCTAATAAAAGAAGGTTTAAACAAAGAGGAAGATCTTCTATGACACCTCCTAAAGTAAAGTATCCAGCGATGGGAGATCCAAATAGAGCAAAATGGTGGAAAGATAGAGCAAAGCAAGCAGCTAAAGAACAAGGAGAATATCCTGAAGATGCTGTTGGAGCAGTTGTTCCTGAACCACCTGTACCAGAGCCAGATCCAAGCCCTACTTCTGTAGGTAGACCTATGCAAAGAATAGTTAGAAAAAAACAACCTAGAATGAGTCCAGTAGATGACGAGCCTTTTCCAACTCCAAAAACTAAAAGAAGACCTAGACCAACGCCTACGCCTACGCCAACGCCTACGCCAACGCCAACGCCAACGCCAACACCTACGCCTACGCCTACGCCAACACCAGAGCCAACACCAGAGCCAACGCCAGAGCCAACGCCAGAGCCAACGCCAGAGCCAACGCCAGAACCAAGAGTAGAACCAAGAGATCCGATTACTATTCCACCAAGTACAGGAGATTATACACCACAATATGCAGATCGTACAGATCCACAAGCAGAAGCAGCTAGAGAATACGTACAACAAGCTGCAGAAGGAAAACTTCCAGCAGATGCAATAATACCTACTGCTGTTCAAACTGATAAAGGAATTAAATTTGAAGAAGATAAAATTCCTCAAATGGTAGATACAGGAGTAGCAACAGCAGGAGTAGCACAAGCAGGAGATGCAGAAGTAGTTTCAAAAGGAATTTCAACTGCAGCAGCAGATCCAGCAACTATTAGTGCGGCTACATACGATGCAGAAACAATATCTGGAAGAACTCCAGATGTTATAGCTGCTGAAGGAGAAGTTACTAGAGAAGCAGAAGCAGAAGAGATTCGGCAACTAACTGAAAAAGCAGTAGCTGCAGGAATGCCTCCAGATGAAGCTCTGGAAAAAGCTAAAGCAGATCGTGTTGTTGGAGCTTTAAGCGCAGGAGCAAAAGCAGAAAAACAAACTGGAGTAGGCGCTCAAATTGCAGATACACCACAAGCAGAAGCAAAAGCAAGACAAGCAATCACAGGAGAAGCTCCACAAGGAGATGAAGCACAAATAGGTGGTATACCTACTTTTACTGCAGCCACGAGACAGGCAGTAACAGGAACAGCACGAACAGGTGCGGCAGCATCAATGGTAGCAGAAGTAGGAGCATTGCCTCCTGATATTACAGCAGCTATTGTTGAAGATCCAGCTACTGTAGAAGCTCAAATAGATGATCAACCTGTAGAAGTTCAAGCAGCAATTGCGGCATTACCTGAAGAAGCATTGGTTTCTTCACAAATGGAAACACTTATAGCAGGTATAGAAGAAGGAACAACTCCTGCTTGGGCTAGACCAGCCGTAGCAAGAGTAGAAGAAATGCTTGCACAACGAGGCTTGGGTGCTTCAACAGTTGGTAGAGATGCATTGTTTAATGCTATTATACAAACTGCTTTACCAATGGCACAAAATAATGCACAAGCTTTACAACAACGTGCAGCACAAAACTTATCTAATCAGCAACAAGCCAACTTAGCACAATCTACACAAGATATGCAAAGACGAATGGCAAATCTTTCCAATCGTCAAACTGCTGAAAGTCAAACAGCACAAATGGCACAACAGATTGCCGTACAGCAAGGACAGTTTAGACAAGAAGCTGTATTAACTTCGGCACAGCAACAACAGCAAACAAGAATACAAAATTTGCAAAATGCTCAACGTGCTGCTGAATTGAATACACAGCAACAACAGCAGATGAATATTCAAAACTTGGCAAATGCCCAACAGATGGAAACTATGAATTTGCAGTTAGAATCTGAACGATTAGGTGCTGAATTTGGTGCTGAACAACAAACAAGACTTACCAAATTCCAAACTTCTTCTGAGTTCATGGCACAGAACGCAGCTTTTACACAAGATATGAATAAAGCAAATCTTTCATCAGAAGAAAGATTAAATTTAGCAAACTTGTCAGCAATGAACCAAGCTGCTGCTGAAACTATGTCAAGTGCTGAAAAGACAGAGTTAGCTAATCTTCAAGCTAAAATGCAAGTAGGTATTACAAATGCTACTCTTGCTAATGCTATGGGTATTTCACAATTAAGTTCAGATCAAGCAATAGCTATAAATAATGCACAAACTGTTGCAGGCATGGATATGACACAGTTTAATGTAGATCAACAAACACAACTTGCAAATAGTAAATTTATGCAATCAACATTATTACAGGATTTTAATCAAAGACAACAAGCAGCTATGCAAAATGCTACAGCATTAGCAAGTCTTGATTTAGCAACAGTAGATCAACGAACAAAACTTGCTGTAACTAATGCTCAAAATTTCTTGGCAATGGATATGGCAAATCTTAATAACAAACAACAAGCTAATGTATTAGAAGCTCAGATGGCACAGCAAGCTTTATTAAGTGACCAAAGTGCGACCAATGCTTCTAAACAGTTTAATGCTACTAGTATAAATCAAACTAATCAGTTTATGACAAACATAGCAACGCAGATAGATATAAATAATAAGACAAGAATGGATGCTATGGAACAGTTTAATGTAAGTGCTGATAATCAAGCAGAAGCTAGAAGATTTGCGGCAGAAACAGATGTTTCTAAATTAAATGCACAGATAAGAACACAGGTTTCACAGTTTAATGATCAACAAGATTTTCAACGTGATCAATGGAACAAAGCAAACCAAACTGCTATTATGCAATCAAATGTAGAGTGGAGAAGAAAAGCAAATACTATTGATACTGCAGCACAGAATGCTGTGAATCAGCAAAACGCTCAAAATGCTTTTGGATTAAGTACACAAGCTATGACGTTTATGTGGCAAGAGCTTCGTGATCAAGCAAGTTATGTATTTCAAGGAGAACAAAACGAAGCACAAAGACAAGCTGGATTATTTAATACAATCTTGGATCAAACTAAAGATATTGGAGATTGGGGAAGGTTTGAAGAAACATATAAATCAATGATTGCAACAGTTAGTAATTGGTTTACTGATTAAAAATATAATATAGGAGATATAAAAAATGGCTGGAAAGTTACGAAAAGCACTTAGAAAAATAGGCGGTGGTATGAAAAAAGTTATTCGTACTGTAGCTAAACCTTTTAAAAAAGTAATGGGCTTTATGGGAAGACTCGGATGGGTTGGAACATTAGCTATGATGATTGCTATGCCTTATATTTCTGGTTTTTGGGGAACTATAACAGAAGGAATGTCTACTTGGATAGGTGGAGCTGCAGCAGATGCAGCTACACAAGAAGCAATGAAACTAGCAAGTCAAGAAGCAATAAAACAAGCAACAATAGAAGGAGTAAGTCAAGAAGCAATAAAGAAAGCAGGTGTAGAAGCAAGTAAAGCAGCAGCTAAAAAGGCAGCTACAACTGTAGGAGAAAAAATAGGATCTCGTTTTATATCAGAAACAGGAAAAGCAACAGGACTGTTTGCTAAAGGTCCGATGGCTAAAGCATTAGGATATACTTTAAAAAGTATGCAGATTGGAATATCTGGAATTGGTAAAGTCTATAGTAAGCTTACAGATTTAGTAACTGCTGGAGTTGATTTTATTGCTCAACCTCTTATGAAAGAAGGTATGTCGTTTACTGATTCTATGTCCACTTGGGTAGGTGATCGTTTTAACGAAGCAAGAAGTGCAATGGGAATGAAAACATCTAAAGGATATGTGCCTGGAAAAGGAAAAACTGCAGCAGTAGCGGATGCTAATAAGGTAGATTTTACAACAACAGATAGTACAGTTAAAACAACAATTCCAAAATCAAAAACTGATCTTAAAGCATCAAGCACAGTAGATGCTGAAATATTGACAGATCAATCTTTAGAAAAAGCTGATATAGGTAATCTTAAAGATAAAACACAAGATGATTATTTAAAAAAAGAAAGAAACCTTTTAGATGCTGAATCAAGTATTACAAGACAAACGTCTGAAAATATGCATCTTATATCCGATGATGGAACAATAGTTGATATATACGGCAATCCAGTAGTAGATCTAACAACTGTAGATGAAAGTTTACTAGCTATGCAAAAAGGAGAAGATGATTTGGGCTTTTTTCAAAAAGGATGGCAAAATTTAAAAGAAAGTGCTGGAGAAACATGGCGTGGAAAATATGAACAACAGCCTATTTATGTAGCAACTGGTATTGATGATGATAGAATATATCTTGATTTTGATGGCAAACCTCTTCCTAAAGGACTAAAACAAACTGGTGTTGAAACTATTAAAACACCTGGTGTTCAAGGTTATATAAGAGATCCAGAGAAAATAGTTAAAAAAGGTGCAGAATATGCTATGGGAGAAGTAGAAGATTATCTTGATCCTCAACGACTTATTCAAGATAAGATTGACGAAACAATAGGATTAAAAAAAGATCAACAAGTAACAATAGTACAAGAGTATAAACCTGCTAATACTTTAATAGATATGCCAGAAGGCTATGCAAGATTACCTGATCTTCCAGAATCAAATTATCTTGCTATTGCTAATCATACAAGGAATATTAATAATGGTGATTATTTTGCAAGTCCTTACGATTATAAAGTTGGAGAAGAAACAAAACCATATGCACTTCCTGGATATTTTGGTAGTAGTGCTGTAGGTTAAAAACGGAGTATATAAATCATGGCAGAATTAGATTTAGGAACAATTAGAACACCAGACTTTGAGAAACCGATTCCTGGTCAAGGATTAATGTCAGATCCAGAGAATCCTATGGCTTTTGAAAAACCTGCTGAAATATCAACTTTATCAGATGCTATAAATAAAGTCTTTCTTACAGTAACAGCAGAAGATTCGTTTGAAAGTATATTAACATCTATAAAAGATGGGATTCCTATAACTGAATTAACACATTATTTATTGTTTGAAGGATTTAGAAAAGGTATGTGGAATCCTGATTTGATGTTAATGTTGGCAGAACCTGTAATGTTTATGTTAATAGCTTTTGCAGAAAAAGCTAGTATAGACTATGTTCTTTACGAAGGAGAAGAAGAGGAAGAAGAAGGAGAATTAAGTGACGAAGAAAAAATTGAACTGAACCAAAGATTCACACAGCTTATAGAACAGCAATTAAGAAACGGAAGTAAGGTATCTACTTTGCCTTCTGAAATGCAAGAAAGATTAGAAGAATTAGAAATACCAGAACAGTTTAAAGAAAAGAGTCTTATGGAAAAAACAGAAACAACAGAACAAACTGAGGAGATAATATAATGGCTAGTAGTAGCAGATGGAGAGGTATGGGCGCAAGAGAAGCGCAAAGTTATGCTTCTGAAAGAAAAGATTTTTTGAAAGCTGCTAGTAAAGGTGCTGATTGGAAACCAGCATTTAGGGATGCTGGTAAAGTTTTTGGTCTTAATGTTTTAGGACAAATATTTAAAGGTATTGGTAAGTCTGGTAAAGTTGGAATGATGAATGAAACTATTAATAGAGTTACTGAAGACCAATCTGATATTTTTAATACTGTAGATCAGATGAATCCTTATTTATCATTTTTACAAAACTTTGAAGGTACAAATACGAAGATAAAAACAGCAGGATTTGATCCTACAATTCCCTGGCAGCGACAGGCTTATTTTCATTCTCTAGCAGATACGGATGTTAGTAAAGCATTTAAAAATAAATGGCAGTCTTTTCCTGGAGGAGATGCTAATATTACAGCAAAAAGAGGAATGGCAGAAGAGTTGATAAATAGATCCGATACTATAGCTAAAGAAAGAGCAGAAAATCTTATAAAAACTTATGATAATAGTTATAACTTATTACAAGGTTTTAAAACTCGTGAAGGAACAGTTTTAACTTCTGCTATAGTAGATAGAAAACTAAAAGCAATACAAGAGCGTATAATGATTTCAACAGAACAAAATCTTACAAATGGACAATATATTGATCCATCCTTTTTTGATGTTGCTATGTATCAATTTGGTTTTAAAGATGGAGATATGAGAAAAAATGTTATTACAGGAGTAAAAGATGAGCTTATAGAAAAAGGTTTAGTAAGAAGACTTAGTTTTAAAATTGAAGGTACAGAAGCAGACGAAGAGTACGAAAGACTTATTAATAATATTATTACTAACTGGAAAATTATTTCACATAAAGTTCCTGAAGCAGTAAAAGACAAGACACTTGAAGCTATAGCTATTGAGAATAATCTTGATGCTGATCCTTCTATTACAAAAGAAGATGTACAGAACGCAACTAATAATTTAGAGACTATTACAGGAATTACAAGCGACTATCCTAATCTAGCAAGTGGTTTAGGTGATCTTATTACTACTAAAGAAGAAGCTAAATTACTATCAAAAGAACAAAGAGATGCGCTTATAGTGCAGAATATAGATAAACTTGGGATATTAGATCGTCAATTAGCTAACAACGAAATAGAATATGCAGATTATAGACAAAAATATGATGATCTAGTATATAATGAAATAGGTCTTTCTTCTCTTCGAGCTTGGATGAAAACTAATCAACCTGAAAGTGAAATGCTTAATCAGATGAAAAATACATTATTCAACGAAATAAGTTCAATTCCTGGAGGAATATCAGGTTTAAATCCAAGAAGATTAGATCTTTTCAAAACTTTAGTTCCTACTGCTTTTGGTAATATATATGGCACTAAAGGTAATAAACTATCAGTAAATACTACTTCAGAATCATTTATTGAAAGAATAGGAGCAGCTCAAATAAATGATGTAAATATGGCTGCTGATCAATATTTAGGAGCTACTAATTTGGATGAAGTTATTGAAGGGCAAGCAGATAAACTAGTAGAACTGGGATATTTAAAAAAAGGAGCAGAACTTAATACCTATAGTGAAGAAGCAAAGGCTTGGATAGCAGCTAGAAAAAAATTCATAACTACAGAAGTTCAAGAAGGTCAGTTTGGTAATCAATTAAGAATAATGCAAAGGGCAATTAGTTCGAGTCCAGTAGGTCAGCTACATATGGCAACGTATAATGCTACAGTTGTACAGGATTATATTGATCAAGGAATCACAGATCTTGGAGCTATTCTAGATATGGCAAAAGTAGATACGCTTTCTGCTTTCTTTGGTGTTAAAGGTACTGGTGGATGGTTTGGCACAACAGATAAGATATTTGCTGGTATTGCTAATCCAACAATAGGCATGGGTAAGGATTCAACATGGGCTAAATTATTAGGAGTAAATTACTTATATGATGATGCTACTGACAAAAATGCTGCAATAGATAGAGGTGTAATTGATTACAGCGAAATTAAAAATGATAAAGTAAGAAAAGACATTGGTGATATATTATTTAATTTTGCAGATTGGGAAAACGCAACAGGAAAATATGCTCCTGGTTCTGAAACTCCTTCATCTAATAGAGTAAAAAACAAGGTAGATAGATATGTAGCGTTAAGAAAATTTGCAGAAATTTTAGCTGAACAACCTTCTCAAGGTTCTCAAATAACAAACAGATTAAATATAGCTATTGATTCGACTGACAAATTATTAAACTTAGGCAGAACAGATTATGATCTAGCTTATGACCAACTAAGAAAATCCTTAATTAATGAAATGACTATGTATAATATAGCATTTTTCAAAAATATTAAAATTGATCTTTCTACTTTTGAAGGTGGAGAAGAGGCAGAAGATTTAGTAGGAAACATACAAGAGAACTTATCTACTTTTACTAAGGAAGATAAGGAAAAGGCTAAAGTATGGGCTGATCCTAGTGATGCTACTCTTACTACTGATGAAATTAAGGAAAAATATAATTTAGAATCAATTGAAGATATGCCTGATGATTGGTGGAAGAATATAGAGTTTACTCCTGATGTAGTTGGTATTACTGAGAATGGTTTACATTATCTTACAAAAGTAGGAAAAGGTTCTGTTCCAGTAAAAGATTATGATAAAAAATGGGGTAAGCCCGAAGGTTTTGAAACACCTGCATCTATTAGAGCTGCCGAAACTATGATAACAGGAGGTAAAAATTGGAAAGCAAAACAGAATATGTCAAGATATGGAGGTAATTTACCTAAACTTTTTGAACTTGGTCTTTTAAGGAGAGCCGCAGAGGAAGGTTATGTTAAACAAGAAGATGTGGATAATTTTTTGAAAAAAAGCTTACTGGCTAAAAATAAAAAAGTAGTGAATTAAAATGCCGAATAGTTTTCAACAGCAGCAACTTCTACAACAGCTAGATAATATTCTTAATAAACGCTTCGATTTACAAGACAAAGAAGAAGACGAAGATAAAGAAGAAGAAGAAGAGTTAGAAGATAAAAGAGAGCCGTCAATCTCTTCTGCTATTCTTACTAGGGAGATGATAACTGCTCCTCGACCAGAGCCTATAGTAGAAGAACAAAAAGTTGAAGAAGAAGAACAAGAAGCTGAAGATTCTAAAATACTTACGGATTATGATGAAAAAGCAATAGATAAGACTACTATTGCCTACGAAAGTAAAAAGCCTGTATCAAGTATATCTAAAAATACTGTTCCTGAGGAGTCTATGACCTTAGACCAGTTCATTAAGAATGAAGCAATAAAAGAGGTAGCCTACGATTTCTTTGCCGAAATGGGAGAAGAGGGTACTGCTTCAGATATGCTTTACTATTTTAGAAAAGAAATTTCTATTGATGATATGATCAGAAGGATGTCTCAATCTAAAAAATGGTCTGACGAACAAAAAACCAGATATATGATTTTAAAAAAACACTTTGATAATACCAATTGGTCAGATTCTGGTTTCAAACAAAAATTTAAAGCAGTTAGGCAGTATGGTTGGCAAGCAATGTCTGATCCTTCTATGATAGCTGCAATGCTTCTTGCACCTTTTACAGGAGGAGGATCTGTAGCAGTTAGAACAGGAGCTGCAGAAACAGGAAAATTTATGATAAGACAAGCCATAGCTAATACTATGAAAAGTGGCTTAACTAAACAGAACGTAAATACTTTAGCAAGAAGTTTTGTTTCTACTCCTGCTAAAAGTACTGCTACTATTTCAGGCGCATATACTGGAACATTAAATAGATTAGATCAAGAAGTAAAAATTGAATTAGGTTTGCAAGATAATGTAAATTATTCTGAATGGGCAACACACACAGGCTTGGGAATTGTTCTTGGTGCAGGTCTAGCAAAAGGATTAGAAAAACTTCCAGTTGTGACAACACCTGTAAAGAATGCCATTGCTAAAGTTTATGCAAGTACAGATGAACTAACAGGAAATGCTCTTACAAAAGCTACAGAAGCTTTAATACAAATACCAATGGATACTGGAATGGCTAGAAGCTTTGGAACAGCCGTTGCAGAATTTAAAACAATGGCAAAGTATTCTCCTACTGCTAAAAAAATATTAGAATCTATAAATGCTTCAGGGCTTAGAAGAATTTACCAACAAGCAACAGAGAAAATTCCTAATACTTATTTAGATGATGCTTTTGGATGGCAAGGTATTTTTTCTACAAAACTAGAAAGAATTTTAGATCCTTTAAAAACTGGAGTAAGACATAGAATTAAAACAAGGTCAGAAGGAACATCTGTTTGGTCACAACTCAAAGGAGGATGGAGAGAAATACATAGAGTAGATGATGAAACAAATGTACTTTTAGCTGAAGCTATGCGTGGTGCAAGAATAGATAAAGCTTTTAGAGACAGAATAAGAGAAGCAGCTAAAGGTGGAAGAGGAAAAGGAAGAGGAAAAAGAGCATATACTGTAGAAG
>Ga0066828_10001454_pt1 | contig 9974 bp, 9 predicted proteins | sample ETNtaG_24_FD_65497 | JGI IMG/M metagenome (GOLD analysis project Ga0066828, IMG submission 65497) | Marine microbial and viral communities from oxygen minimum zone, Eastern Pacific Ocean - ETNP201306SV47 | ecosystem: Environmental > Aquatic > Marine > Oceanic | place: Pacific Ocean: Eastern... | reverse complement strand
ATTCTTCAAGAACAAGGCTATAAGGTCGGATTGTATACCTCACCCCATTTAAAAGATTTTAGAGAGCGTGTGAAAGTTAATGGTGAGATGATTACAGAATCAGAAGTTGTTGATTTTGTAAATACGCATCAAGATAAGTTTGCAGAATTAGGGGTTTCATTTTTTGAAATGACCACGGCTTTAGCATTCGAATATTTCTCAGCTCAGAAGGTAGATATAGCCATCATAGAAACAGGATTGGGAGGTCGTTTAGATGCCACAAATATTATTCTTCCTGAATTGTCTGTAATAACCAATGTAGCCTTAGATCATCAAAACTTATTAGGAGATACTATTGTTGATATTGCTACAGAGAAAGCTGGAATAATTAAAGAAGGTGTCCCTGTAGTTTTAGGGCTTACAAGCAATGAAGCTTCATCCATTGTAGAGCAAATTGCTGTTGATAAAGGCTCAAGGCTTACTAAGTCTACGGTAAATAGCACATATAAGACTGCTTTATTAGGCGTCTGTCAGAAAGAAAATATTGCAACCGTTTGTGAAGTTATTGAGCAATTGAGAATCTTGAATTGGACAATTACAGACATGTCAATAAAGAATGGCTTCGAATATGTAACCAGCAATACGCATTTGAGAGGGCGTTGGGAACAAATTGGATCTTTACCTAAAGTTATTTGTGATACAGGACATAATATTCACGCTATAACTTCTATTGTAAGTCAATTGAAATCTGAAGTTTACGACAAGCTTTGGATTATTGTTGGTGTAGTTGGAGATAAGGATGTTGAAGGCATCCTAGATCTTTTGCCTAAAGAGGCTCATTATTTGTTTTGTCAGCCTAGCATTCCCAGAGCTTTATCTGTAGATGATTTGGAGCAAAAGGCACGTAAGTATTTACTTAAAGGAATAAAAGTTGAAAGTCCTAAATTGGCACTCAAAAAAGCCCAAGAGCTTGCTAATGAGAATGATTTGATTTTTGTTGGTGGGAGTACTTTTGTTGTGGCAGAAATTCTTTAGAATCAACTAAATTATTGCGGTATTTGTTTGTGTTAGTACCAAAATGATTTCTATATTTGCACTCGCTGAATGAGACAGGTCAGCACAGTTCTTTTAGAAGATTAGGGCAATTAGCTCAGTTGGTTCAGAGCACCTCGTTTACACCGAGGGGGTCGGGGGTTCGAATCCCTCATTGCCCACCACCTAGCCTTATTTTTTTACTTCCCATTATTGGGGCAATTAGCTCAGTTGGTTCAGAGCACCTCGTTTACACCGAGGGGGTCGGGGGTTCGAATCCCTCATTGCCCACAGAAAAAGCCTTTTCGAATTTTCGAAAAGGCTTTTTTGGTTTTACGATTTTCTATATGCGTTTGGGGTTAGTTGATTATGCTTAGCGTACCTATTTGTCTTTGGCTAAAGGTGAAAGCACTAGCTAAAGCCTAATTACTACTTCTCAATTGATAATACTGCGACCACACAAAATTATTTACCGCCATAATCCAGTGGACTGCAAAGGCAGTCCAAATGGTTTGGGTTTGTGCAGTAATAAGGCAAAGTACAATTCCGAGTGGAATAGAGCCTAAAGTTTCCTTCTTGCCTTTATAAAGATGTACTAAAGCGTACAATATTGTATTCAGAATTACGGCAGGGTAAAGTCCAACAAAAGGGATTAAACCCAGAAATAATATTCCTCTAAAAAGAAATTCGTAGCCCAATAGATAAACTCCCCAACTTGCTATATTACTTATGTATTCAAAAGAATTCCATTGCTTCATTCTTACCTGCGGGTACATGGTAAGATGCGCTTTACCCTTTGCATTAAAAATTCCCAAAGGAATGAGGATAGTCGCTAAAATAAGTGTGTATTTGGTGTCAGATGTAGTCCAGTAAAAATTGACAGTCCAATAATCAATTTCCAAAGATTGTATGTAGACAACCGGGATTATTGCCATGCATATAAAAGCAACTATTCGTGTTAATTGAACCCAATAGAAAGAGGATTTAGCAGGTGTAAAGAGTCTTGTTAATTTCGACTTTACTATCGTATTCTTTAATAATGTAAAATAGATGAGATAGCAAATAATACCTATGAACAAAGGCGATGCATTTATGGTAATTAGTTTCATGTACTAATATATTTTTTTGGACACATATATATAGTTTTGCTCGGGACTATTAATATTTTACATCTACATTAAACCCCAGACCAACACCTTTTACCTGATTCCATTCGCCTTGACTTGTTTGGCGACTTATAATAGGTCCATTAAGTAGTTTTGCAGAAAAGAATAAACCTGAGTTTCCATGGTCTTGAATCATCTCCAATCCAATATAAAAATCTTCTTCTACCCAAATATTGTATTTTCTTAGGTCAATTTTGATTTGTCCGGATTTTATTTTTGTTTGAATAATGATATTTTCGGTTAAAAGAGATCTCTCTGGAATTCCATTGTTTAAAGAATAAATATTTACTCTGAAGATAATTGAGTCGTAAAGATTTTGGTTGATGTGAAAATTGAAATTTTTCAGGACTGTGGGTGAGTTTTTTATAGGAATGACAACTCCAACTTCATTTCCTAACTCATTATTTGAGAATCCTGCTGATATATGTTTAGATTTTGTTTTACATCCCAGAGTTTTATGTGTCCAATTTTTGTCGATAAGAACAACTTCGGGTAGGGTTATATCTTCAGGCTCCAATAGAATTGTATCTCCATTTCTGAATTCGTTTGAAAAAGAAAATACGGACCGAGAAATACTTTTATATCCAATTATGGAGAATCGAATACTATCTTTTTTTAGGGAATTGTTTAAGGGAATATTAAAAAAGCCGTTTGGATTAGAAACGGTACCAATATTCTTATTGATAATTCCAATATTTACGAAGGGCAGAGGTTCTCTTGTTTTAATGTCGGCAACAATTCCTTCGAAATTATTTTGTGCGCAAAGACTTCCAACAATCAAACATGTTATTGTCAGCAGTTTTAATTTCATGAATTAGTTGAGATTCTTTGTGATTTTTTCACTTAAAGGTTTTGTAATTGAATAGTAATATTCAACAAATTTTCCTTCGGGGTCGACCAGATATTTTTGGAAATTCCATTTTACAGAGTTGGAAGATTTTCCGTTCTTATTTTTGTTGGTTAACCATTTATAGATTTCGTGTTGATTGCTTCCTTTTACTTCAACTTTTTCTGATAGTGGAAAGTTTACTCCATAACGAAGTTTGCAAAAACTCTGTATTTCCTCTGACCCTCCAGGTTCTTGTCCACCAAACTGGTCACAAGGAAATCCAATAACCACCAATTGGTCTTTGTATTGTTCCGAAAGAGTTTCTAAACCTTCGTACTGAGGCGTGAACCCACATTTTGATGCTACATTTACAAATAGAATGTATTTACCTGCAAAGGATTTTAAAGATACTTTTTCACCTTCTATAGAAGTGTATTCTAAGTCATGTATAGAAGTTAAATCTTGAGCGTTACCTTTTGAAAAGATGGAGAATAAAGCCATAAATAGGATGTTGAATATTATTTTTTTCATTCTCAAATGTACAAAAAAAGCCCTCGATTATTCGATGGATTATTGTTAAATATATAACCTTAGATCGTTTTGATCATATTCAAAATTGATAAGCAAGTCTAGTACAAATGTTACTCTAAATAGTTTGTATTTTTGATGTCTATTAGAACTTATACAACAGAATATTAATCAATTAAGCTTTTTATACTCTTTCATTTGTTTTGTAGGTTCTATAATCGGGTAATCTTTCCATAATTTTTCATCAAATTTGTCAACATAGATGATTTCGATACTATCATTTTCCTTAAAATCTGTAAATTCTTCGCGGCTTATTTCATCTTCTTCAAGAACCAGTATTTCGATTGATAAATCTTCCGAAACTCCGATGTCGATTCCTACTTTTATTTGATTTACTTTTCTATCAAAAAGAAATCTCTCTTTTTTTTGAACTAGAGATAAAGCTCTATCAAAATTATAATTATAACCTTCTGTTTTTGAACAATATTTAAGTTTGTAGGTGCTTTCATTTTTTTCGAAATATACGGATGCACTAAATTTATTTTTAGTGTAGCCCATTCCTAGAAACTGAATGTTTTGACCTGTTTTTCCGTTATCATATTCGTAGTCGGCTCTAACTAGAGCAAAAGTATTCATAGAAATATACATTCTACCAATAAATTTACCTCTATTATTGGGTTTAAAATCAATGATATATACATCCTCTCCATTTGCTACCGTTACACCATAAAGTGTATATTGGTACTTGTTGGTGGTGTAAAGAAATTCCCATTTATCTTCATCATCTAATGAACTATAGTTTGAGATGTTTCCTATGGTTCGCTTCTGATGGCGAAAAGGGTCTATATTTTTATTCGACAAAGAATCTGTATTTCCACCTCCACCTCCAATAGTTACACTATTCTGACCTATATGTACTTTACCGCCAATGATTCCGGTTTTGATTTTCCAATATTCATCATCATTAGTGTTTATGAATATATCCTTAAAAGTATCTTCTAATTCTCCCAGTTTGGTAATATCTTTTTTTTCTTCTAACTCTATAATTTTAATTGGTTCTATTTTAATAGAGTTGCTTTCTTGATTCAATAAAAAAATATCACCTAAAAAATCTGTGTATGAAATGGAGCGTTTTGGTATCTCATTTTCGAGTACTTCAAACATTTCTTCATTTAAATTAGAAATGCTGCTTTTTTTACAATTAAAGTTAATTTGTTTCACATTGATAATGTTTCTCTCTCGGAGAAATATTTGTTTTTTATAGCTCGTTTTCTGGTAGTTTGTTTCTCTATTTTCTATTACTTTTTTAACAATAGTTTTTGGGTCCGGTGCACTACCAAAAACGGTAATGTTATTTAACATTAAATAGTCTTCTGCTAAAGATATTATCGAATAGTTTTTCAGTTTTTCAATAGTTAGGTTTTTCGTTTTATAGCCTATGTACGAAATACTCAGCGTGTCGGTTTCTTTGCAATCGGAGATGTTAATGGAAAAATGTCCTATTTCATTACTAATTACACCTTTCTCTTTATTTAGTAAATAGATGTTTGCATAAGGCAGAGGAGATTGATCTTTTGCATCTAACACCAATCCCTTTAATACTTCATTGGAATATTTATTTGTAAAATTTTCATTAATAGTTGCGTCCTGTATGGTTTGGGGGCTCACATTTACAATCGACATTAATGAAATAAATAGTAATAAAATATATTTTCTATTCATCATATTAAATAAATCTTGGATCTTTTGGGATAATTAAAGCAAGTAATAGGTAAGGAATAAAACCAATTCCAGCAAAAAGAAAGGTGCAAACAAACCCTATTCTAAATAGTACTGGGTCCAGCTCAAAATGATCTGCCAGTCCTGCACATACACCAAATAGCTTTCCTTCTTGTGTGTTTCTGTATAGTTTTCTCATCATCTTAGTCATTACAATCTGTACAAGTTAGACCATTGCGTTCCATTTTCCAATATTGATTGACCATATTTTTGTCGTAGGTGTCTGTAACATTGTCTATATTGTAAATGAAATATTTAAGATTTTGATCTAAATAAATGGTTTTCCCTTCGGGAACATAAAGGGTAAGTTCCAAAGATTGAAATCTGAATCCCTGTTCCTCCTCTAAACTTAGGTAATTGTCAAAATAGAGTAGATTGTCCTCTAATACGAAGTCATAATTGATTTTGGATGCATTAATTTTTGCTTGTTTTTGACTTTTACCATTAGATACTTTTTTGATTTTTAACTTAAAATCCTCTCCTGTAGCTTGTTTAATATCTAATTCTACATTTGTACTCAGCAAGGTTTCTAATTCTTCATCATAGTAAAAACTTACATTTTCTTGATGAGTATTGAAATATTCATTGTCGCTTAGCTCAAGATTTAAAGTGTCAGTAGATAAATCAAGTTCTACAATTTTTACGTTATAAGATTCGTTTTGAAAATTACTTGTTGCTTGTGTACTCACATAAATTAAACAACCAATCCCAATTATCCACGAACCAGCCATAATACTACGAGTACTGGTAGATTGTTTTGGGATACTGAATAATATTCTTACCGACAGCCAAATAATCTGAAACACTGGAATTCCTATAAAAAGGAATATACCAAGTGCGGTAATTCCTTGTAAATTAGGATTATCTATAATTAATGGGAAGTAATGACTTAAGTTGAATGGGTGAATATTATTACCGTTGATATGAATAATAGAATCTCCTGTACCAAATAAGTTGGCTACTATCATAAAGCTAAGGATAACCCCCATAAGCAGTAAGATGATGCCTAAAAATTTACCAATAAATTTTAACAGATAAGTAATTAGACTAAAAATGAATGTAGCAATGCTCTGGAACATTGATTTCACTTTATTCTTATGATTCGATGCGTCTACCTTTTCGATCGTGCTTTTTAAGTTTTCAAATTCTTGTTGAATTGTCTTTTTAATATTTTCGGCATTTACGGCCTCACCTTTCATTTGTAATTTCTCTGCTGTAGTCTTGGCTTCCGGAATAATTGCCCACAGAATAATATAAACTAAAACGCCACCACCCATAAATAAACCAAGTACAAATAGTAATCTGATGATTACTGGGTCAAGATCAAAATAGCTAGCTATACCACTACAAACACCCCCAATAATTTCATTGTCTTTATCTCGATAAATTCTCTTTTTATTCTTTCTAGAGGTTTCAGAAGAATGCTCTTTGGACTCTTGCTCTGTATTTTCTTCATAGCTCTCTGGCTCTCCCATTATAGAGATGATGGAATCTACATCGTTATGACTAATGATTTGTATGTTTCTTTCCTGAAGTAATTCAGCAATTCGGGCTTCTATATCTGCAGCTATTTCATCGCAACCTTCCTCGTTTTGATAATGGGTTTTAATACTCCTTAGGTATGCGTTCAATTTATCGAATGCATCTTCATCAATATGAAAGATGATTCCTCCTAGATTTATATTTACAGTCTTATTCATTATTTCGAGCTTTTTTTTGTGGTCAACTTTACGGCTTGTACTAATTCATTCCAGGTTTCTTCGAGTCCTATAAGAAGTTTTTCACCCTTTTTACTTAAGCTGTAGTATTTGCGTGGTGGACCCGATTTAGATTCTTCCCAACGATATTCAAGTACTTCTCCATTTTTTAAGCGAGTAAGTAGTGGGTATATAGTTCCTTCGACCACAATCATCTTTGATTTTTTCAATTGCTCAATAATGTCTGAAGGATAAGCTTCTCCTTTTTTGAGTATGGATAAAATGCAGAATTCTAGAACCCCTTTGCGCATTTGTGCTTTTGTGTTTTCTATTTTCATAAGATTAACAATAGTGTATTGCAAAGATATGTATATTAAATGGTACTATGCAAAACATAGTACTATAATATGTTAATATATTATGTGCAAAACCTGATAGTCCAATTAAAATAGGAGGTCTAGGATGATTAATGAACCAAAAATAACCGAAGCAATTCCATTAGAAGTAAAGAATGCAAGGTTTATTTTTGATAAATCATCGGCTATTACCAATCGATGTTGGTTGATAAGTAGTGCGATAAATACAAAACAGGCAATCCAGAAAAGAGTAGAATTTCCGAAATAATTCAATCCGATATAGACTAAAATGGATGCGGTGATGAAATGTAACAATCTAGAAAAAACTAAAGCATTCCTCTTACCCAAAAGAACTGGGATGGAGTGTAAGTTAAACTTCTTATCAAAGCTCTCATCTTGTAATGCATAAATAATATCGAAGCCACTAACCCAAAATAGGACGATACAAGAAAATAGAATTGGAAGCACATCAAATTGGGCTGTTACAGCTAGATAAGCACCAATGGGTGATAATGATAAACCTAAACCTAGAACTAGATGACAAAGTGCTGTAAATCGTTTCGTGTAGCTATAACCTAGTATAACCAATAGCGCAATAGGGGATAAGCAGAAGCAAAGTGAATTCAATAAATAACTAGATCCCATAAATAAGACGCAGTTAACAATAACAAAGAGTAAAGCAGATTTTGGTTTTATGGTACCATTTGGAATCTCTCGGATTTCAGCTGTTCGAGGATTTGCAGTATCTACATCTCTATCGATATAGCGGTTAAATGCCATTGCTGCGCTCCTAGCGAAAACCATACATAGAATAACAAATAGTAGTTTATCCCAACTGAAATTGTATTCATCTTGACTTACGGCTAGTGTAAAACCAATAAGAGCAAAGGGTAAAGCGAAAATTGTATGACTAAATTTAATTAGCGATAAGTAGTTCTTCAAATCGATTTCATTTAAAGCAAACATACAAAATCGATTCGCTAAGATTCCCTATCTTGCCTCAAAAATAAATACAATGCACGCATCTTACTTAAGAAAGGTTAACAGTCCGTTTTTATATCGATTATTCTTAATTCAAAAACTACCTATCGCATGGGTATCCGGTTTGAGGGTACATAAAGTTGATAAGGAAAGTGCTCGCGTGAATATCAAGTTTAGATACTTAAACAAAAATCCATTTAAGTCGATGTATTTTGCCTGTCAAGCTATGGCGGCAGAAATGTCTACTGGTTTATTGGCTATGGGTTGTTTAGATAGTCAGCCAGAAAAGATTTCAATGTTGGTACTGGATTTAAATTGTGAGTTTTCTAAGAAAGCAGTCGGTAATATTCAATTTGTTTGTGAAGATGGAATTAAGGTACAATCCGCGGTTCAGATGGCTGTAGACTCAAATGAAGGTGTTGTATGTGTTATGCAGTCTAAAGGTATTGATGAGCAAGGAGATTGTGTTTCTACTTTTAATATTACTTGGTCTTTTAAAAGAAAAACAGCAGTCGCAAGTGCTAAGTTGTAAGATGGGAAGAGAAAAATAATTATAATAAAAAAAAGGCTCCCATTTGGGAGCCTTTTTTAATATATGTACTATAAATTACTTAATGATAAGTCTCTTAGTAGTAGAGAAGTTTTCAGAAGAAACTGTATAGAAATACATACCAGATTCAAAGTCTTTAACCTCTAAAGATATAGTGTTAATTCCAGATCTGAAGTTATTCACTGAAGAATATACTTCTTGACCTATTGTATTAACTAGAGTTACAACTACATTTGCAGAGTTCTCAAGAGCTATTTCGATGTTTGCAATAGAAGTTGCAGGGTTAGGGAATGCGTTTACAGCAATCTCATTTGTTACATCTTCTAAACCAACCGTAAAGTCACCTTCTTTGAATTCAACACCACCAACATAGAAGTGCTCCATAGTAGTTAGTGCATCTTCACCAGCAGTAGAAGTTGTTACTGGAATAGCGAATCCTCCAGCAGTAGTTACTGCATTTGGAGAAGCAAACATCCAAAAGTTATCTGCTTCAAATGCTGTAGCTTCTGTAAAGTTTTTCACACCTGTAGAAAGGTTTGTGTTTACATCTAAACCATGCGCATATACATCAGGGAATTCAAGTAATTCAACATCAAATTCATCAACGTTTACATCAGTCCAAATTGCAAATACTTTAGTTTCATCAGCACTTTTAGAAGCTTGTATACGGTGGTTATAACCAATCCCGTGAATAGCAGCAGCATCTTCATCAGCAACTCTTTCTGTGTTTATATCAGAAATGTAGTTTGCAGACCAAGTAGAACCATCAGTTCTAATATCATATAATTTACGGTTAATTTCTTCAACAGAATCATCTTGCTCGAATATAGAAGACATCATGTGAAGTGTACCATTCGCATCAACTGCACAGTCAATTCCGCCGTTATAAGTTGGAGAAACATAACCTTCAATAGCTGTAAAATCTAGAGCCATTTGTGCCCAAGTAGTACCTGCATCAGTAGTCATGTGTACAAAAGGAACAATTTGTCCATTTGCATCTGTACCTTGAGCTACTAAGTAACCAGTATTACCATCATTAGAGAAAGCCATACTCCAGTCGTATAATTCAACTAAACC
>Ga0066828_10001423_pt1 | contig 10075 bp, 10 predicted proteins | sample ETNtaG_24_FD_65497 | JGI IMG/M metagenome (GOLD analysis project Ga0066828, IMG submission 65497) | Marine microbial and viral communities from oxygen minimum zone, Eastern Pacific Ocean - ETNP201306SV47 | ecosystem: Environmental > Aquatic > Marine > Oceanic | place: Pacific Ocean: Eastern... | reverse complement strand
CTCACCATTGATTCATCTAGATTTATGGATCAAGTCGAAATCGAGACGTCCGCAGTCAATGATTACTATCAAAACAATCTCGATTTATTTCAAAGCAACGAAGAGGTGGATGTCGAATATCTTGAAATCAATATTGAAGACGTCGCTCAAGACGTTCAATTCAGCGGGGATGACATAAGGCAGTATTACGAAAACAACCTTGATCGATTTATATCCAATGAGGAGAGAAAATCAAGCCACATTCTTGTAGCGATTGATGAAGACACAACGGATGAACAAGCAGCTGAATTGATCGAGGAAATTCAATCAAAACTTGAAACAGAATCTTTTGAAGATTTGGCCAAAGAGTATTCAGATGATCCAGGTTCGGCAGCACAAGGTGGAGACTTGGGTTGGGCTGAAACCGGCCTTTTTGTCCCAGAATTTGAAAGCGCCTTATTTTCCATGAATGTTGGAGATGTTTCAGAAGCCGTTAAAACAGACTTTGGGTATCATTTGATCAGAATGGACGACATCAAAGTTGGGCAACAACAAGTTTTTGAAGACATTGAGTACGAACTTGAGCTTGAATACTCAAAATTACTGGCCGAAGAAGAGTTGTTTGAATTGGCGGATCAGATGGCAGACCTCACACTTCAGTCTTACAATGAGCTTTCATCGGTTGCTGAGAAAATGAGTCTAGAAATCCGTAATTTAGATGCTTTCTCAAGAACGGGATCTACTTTCTTGCACCAAGATCCTGAAATGGTAAATATTCTTTTTAGTCCAGGCTCGATTGAGCTTGGAGAAAATACTCCATTGTTTCAAATTGGTGACAGCGTGATTGTTGCCAGAACCAAGGCACATCGATTGCCATCGACGAAAGAGTTCTCAGACGTTGAGGCAGATATTCAAAGTTTTTTAATGAACGATAAAGCCATGACGCTCGCAAATGATTATGCTGAAGGGTTAAAGAATCAGGATTTGGTCGCTTTTGATGAGTTGTCGGCCGAAGAGGGGATTCAGATTGAAGATTTTCAAATCCTTAGAAATTCAACAAATTTTCCCAGAGGATTGTCAGAAGCTATTTTTTCTGTGAACGGAGATCTTATCAATGATGAGATTGTTGTCTTTTCAGAGTTGGATAATGTTTACTTGGCAAAAGTATCCTCTGTGAACACAGGAAACTTGAGTTTCTTTTCAGATCAGGAAAGAAGCGATGCCAAGTCAGAACTGTCTCAGCAGTATGGTTCACAAGACCTCGATGGTCTTGCTAAGTCATTGAGAGACAATGCTGAGGTATTTATAGAGCCCGGTCTTTATGAAGGGTTATTTGATCTCTAATTTAGATCTATTCCATATCAAAGTTCATTCCCAGATTTCGATAACCAGCATCGACGTAAAGTATTTCCCCCGTCATTCCCGCCGATAGATCGGATCCCAAGAATGCGGCAGTGTTGCCCACATCTTCAATGGTGACATTTCTTCTAAGAGATGTTTTTGATTCAACATGCTTTAGCATGGATCTAAAACCACTGACACCAGATGCTGCGAGTGTTTTTATCGGTCCTGCCGATATCCCGTTGACTCGAATCGACTCAGGTCCTAAGTCAGCAGCCATAAAACGAACAGTGGATTCTAGACTGGCTTTGGCTGGACCCATCACATTGTAGTTAGGTACCGATCTCACGGAACCAAGGTAAGTCATTGTCATGAGTGATGCATGTTCGTTCAGCATTGATTTTGCTTCTCTTGCCATCGCGGCGAAACTGAATGAACTGATTTCATGAGCGGTCTTGAATCCTTCCCTGGTGACAGACTCAATAAAAGATCCTTTGAGTTCTTCAGTGGGAGCGAATGCTATGGAATGCACCATGATATCAAAGTTATCCCAACTGGATTTGAGATCATCAAATGCTTTAGAAATTCCATCGTCTGAAGAAACCTCCATTTCTATACAGATCTCTGATCCAAATTCTTCGGCAATCTTTTCAACCCTGGGTTTAAGCTTTTCAGTCTGATAACTAAAGGCCAATTCAGCACCTTCTCGATGCATGCATTTTGCAACACCATATGCAATTGAGCGTTTGCTGGCTACTCCGGTTATTAATGCTTTTTTTCCTTTTAAGATTCCCAATGGATCCCCCTGATTTCAAATTTTTAAGTGCTGCATTTAGTTCTAGGATACAACTCACTCATTTTACATTAAAATGGCTTATTGGATTTCAAATATTTAATGAGAGAAATGAAAAGGATTGAGATTTACACGGATGGAGCATGCAGACGCAACCCTGGGCCTGGCGGTTGGGGTGCTTTACTCAAGTTTGATAATCATGAAAAAGAAATCTCAGGCGGAGAAGAGCATACAACGAATAATCGAATGGAACTCATGGCAGCCATCAAGGCGCTTGAATCTGTCAAGGAGACATGCGAGATCGATCTGTATACGGACTCCAAATATGTGAAGCAGGGGGCCACTGAGTGGATCATTAAATGGAAAGTGAACGGATTTAAAAACTCAAAAAAGAAACCCGTTTTAAATGCAGATCTTTGGGTTCGATTGGATGATCATGCTAACAAACACAAAGTCAATTGGTTTTGGGTCAAGGGCCATGCGGGTCATGAATTCAATGAGAGGGCAGATATGCTCGCAAATAAGGGTTTAGACGATATGTTGGGTGGATCATGAGGCAGGTCTTTCTGGATACAGAAACCACTGGACTCTCCGCAGAGTCAGGGCATAGAGTCATTGAAATCGGAGTCGTTGAAGTCATTGATCGAAGGCTGACTGGAAATGATTTTCAAACATATCTCAACCCAGAGAGAAAAATTGATCCAGCAACATTCCCCGTACATGGAATCACGGATGATTTTGTTTCAGACAAGCCTAAATTTTCAGAGGTATTAACCGAATTCATTGATTATATTGAGGGCTCAGAAGTCATCATGCACAATGCTCCATTTGATTCATCCTTCATCAATAAAGAGTTGGAGCTTCTCGGGTATAAAGATCGGTTAGAGGATCTTTGTGAGATTAAAGATTCTCTCACTATTGCAAGAGAGAAGCATCCCGGACAAAGAAACAGCTTGGACGCACTCATCAATCGATATGAAGTCGATGGGACATCCAGAGATCTTCACGGGGCTTTGATCGATGCAAAACTCCTTGCCAGAGTTTACCTTCTCATGACCGGCGGTCAGGTGGGATTTTTCTCAAAAGACGATGAGAAAAGACACGGCGTGGATTCCTCAAGTGAAAAATTTGATTATTCAAAAAGAAAAATCATTCATGTCTCATCAAGCAAAGATCAAAAAGAAGCACATAAAGTATATCTAGAGAAGCTTTCTAAAGCCTCAAATAAAAAGCTTAATTGGTGACTTTTTATAAGATTCTATATTAAAATCTAGTCTTTATTTTTACATTCTAAGGAGTTTGACTAATGGCAGCAGCAGAAATGGCTCAATGCACAGTTGAAGCAATACCAACGGCAATGAACGAAGGGATGATTATCTCTGGAATCATACTCGCTATAAGTTTTATTGGGATATTTACAGAGACACTTCACGGATTTCACAGGGTAAAAGTGGCGATGCTTGGTGCAGGCGCCATGGTTGTGGTGGGGCAAATGTATGGATTTTACTCCCCTAGCTGTGCTTTCCAGGCAGTGGATTGGAATGTAGTTTTTCTGTTAGCAGCGATGATGGGAATTGTCGCAGTCATGATCAAAACCGGCGGCTTTGAAGTATTGGCATATGAAATAGGTCGATTTGCAAAAGGCAGGCAATTTCTCATGCTGGCTTTGATCGGTACTGCGGTTACTGTCATTTCTCTTCTTCTTGATAATGTCACGACAGTGGTCATATTTGGACCATTGATCGTTTTAATTTGTCAGAAAATGAAAGTCACTCCCATACCTTATTTGATGGCTGCTGCGCTTCTTTCAGACACAGGTGGTGTTGCAACCTTGGTTGGAGACCCACCCAATCTAATGATTGGGTCTGCAAAAGACATAGCTTTTATGCCTTTTCTAGAGAAGATGGGACCAATTGTTGCTGTGGCGTGGATTGCAACGCTATTTTTCATGAGGGTTCTTTTTAAGAAAGAATTGGATGTTAGAGCTGAAGGTGAATTTACAGATACTTTGGATTACAAAGACAAGGGATTATGGAACAAATCACTGATTGTTTTAGGCATAATGGTTATACTTTTTGTCATCCATAATGTCATTCACTGGGATCCATGGATGGTTGCTGGAGCAGGCCTGATTGCTTTGGTATTCATGCAAAAACACTTGGAACTTGAGGACATCATGCACGATGTTGAGATTCCATTGCTGATGTTCTTCATTGCTCTTTTTATGATTGTTGGCGGCGTTGAAGGCAGTGGCTTCTTGGAATATCTAGGAACATTCATCATTCCATTCGTAAAAGAAGATTTCTTGCTCGCATGCATCATTCTTATGTGGGTTGCTGCAATTATGTCTGCTGCAATTGATAACATCCCATTCACGGCAGCCATGATACCAATCATCATGTCACTCGAAGCCCAAGGAATAAATGCTGCCGCATTATGGTGGTGTCTTGCACTCGGAGTTGGAATGGGTGGAAACGGGACACACATTGGCTCAACTGCAAATGTGTTTATTGTGACAGTCTCGGAGAGACTTGCCAGAGACACCGGTGATGAGAGTATGGCCATTACACCACTTTTATGGGCGAAAAAAGGCCTTCCTGTCATGTTATTGACTTTGGTGATTTGCACGATTGTCATGTATGTGTTCTTCCCTTATTACAGCGCACCACTTAACTAATGACCACAGAAATATCCTGCTTCAAGGCCTATGACGTCAGAGGCAGGATACCTTCTGAGCTAAATGAAGATGTTGCCTTTAGAATCGGTGTTGGGGTAGCATCCTATTTTTCAGCCAAATCAGTGGTTGTTGGGTATGACGTAAGACCATCTTCTCTAGAGATTCTCAATGCACTAACAAAAGGCATCAATAGCCAAGGTGCCAAAGTTTGCTGTATTGGTCTCTGCGGTACAGAAGAAATATATTTTGCCACAAATCACTTAAACACCGATGCAGGCGTCATGATCACTGCCAGTCACAATCCTGCCGATTACAATGGATTAAAAATCGTTGGTAAAGGTGCAAGGCCAGTCAGCATGGATAGTGGATTGGGAGAAATTAAAAAGATAGCTGAGAGGACTACATCTGAGCTTGATATTGAACCTAAGATGGACTCCGTCAATATAAAAAATGAATACATTGAGGAACTACTAGAATTCATAGATCCGGATAAAATTAAACCCATGCACATTGTCACGAATGCTGGAAATGGTTGTGCAGGGCCAATTTTAGATATGCTTGAGGACAAACTCCCTATTGATTTCACGAAGATTCAAAATGAGCCCGATGGCAGCTTCCCCAATGGAATTCCCAATCCTTTATTGCCAGAAAATAGAGAGATAACCTCAAAAGCCGTGATTGAAAATTCTGCCGATCTCGGGATTGCTTGGGATGGAGACTTTGACCGATGTTTTTTCTTTGATTCCAATGGTATTTTCATAGAAAACTATTACCTGATTGGTTTACTGAGTGAGCAGCTTTTAAAACAATCGCCAGGGGATAGTATTGTTCATGATCCAAGATTGGTCTGGAATACCGTTGAAGAAGTGGATCGGTTTGGGGGCATTCCTACAATCTCAAAATCTGGACATTCCTTCATTAAGGAAGTGATGCGAGAAAACAACTCAATCTATGGCGGGGAGATGAGCGGGCATCATTACTTTAGAGACTTTTATTACAGCGATAGTGGGATGATCCCTTGGCTATTGCTCATAGAGAATGTATCCGCATCAGGAACAAGTCTTACCGATCTTGTGAAAGACAGGATTGAAAAATTTCCCGTCAGTGGCGAGATTAATCGAACCGTTAATAATCCTGAAGAGCTGCTTGAAAGAGTCAAAGATCATTATCTTTCATGTGATCCAAAAATTGAGAATCTAGATGGATACAGTTTTGATTTTGGAGAGTGGAGATTCAACCTCAGGATGTCTAACACTGAGCCTTTGGTTCGTTTAAATGTTGAATCGAGAGGCGATGGCGATCTTATGCAAAACAAAACTGAAGAGATCTTAGGTCTCATTCAAGAGCTGGGTTGATTCCAAAAGTTATTTAGTCCTTAATTCAATTGATATCGCAATATTCTATTGATATTATATCGATATTATTTTTGGTTATATTGGATATGGGAAACAATAACCCACTGAATTCAGACATTATTTTTCGGCGAACCACACTCATTGTTCGTGACATCGAAGAGTCCCTCAATCTCTATCAGACATGTCTTGGAATGGAATCAATCTATGACCATGTCTACACACACGGTGAAAAAACAATTCGACTCATTTTCCTCAAAACCGTTGATGAATATGTAGGCGTCATTGGACTGGTAGACTATGCTTACGACGATCCAAATGCTGAGGTAAAACAAAAACCCGTTAAGAGAGAAGGCTTTACACCACAGAATACAGTGCTTGTTTTCAATACCAATGATCTTGATTCACGTTGGAATGCGATTACAAAAATGGATTCCATTGAAGTTATACAAGAGCCGACTTTGACAGAATACCCCTCTTACGATGGCAAAGATGTCATTCAGGTCAATGTTTCTAAATTCTATGATCCGGATGGATACTTGGTCGAACTCAATCATATCGTCAGCGGAATGGATAAAGACTGATGAGTAAAATTCAAAAACTATTCACTGATCACCCAAGCTCTGTGGGAGAAACATATTTTGAACACTTAGTGTGTGCTGCCGGATATGGATTTAGAATGATCTTTGCTGGATTTGCATGTCTCATACATTCTATTTTCCCATTTCTTTTCTTAACCACAGCAAGTGATCTGGCGAGAGAAATTACTGGAGACGTTGAATCCAGAAAGAGTGAATGCAGCAGCCCCAAACAGGCTGAAATCTTTGACTAATTTGATACCGGTAATAAGATAATTGGAATCCATAAGCTGTATTCAGAGGATCGAATATCAGCTAAATTGATCCTTACATAAATGGTGTCGCGAATTTATTGGACTCCATAAAACAGCTGACGAGCATCCATTTGAAATTTATTCCAACTCTTGTGATATCGGGTTCAGTGAACGTGTAGCCATTGATTTTATATCCATCATCTGTCCTTTCTTCCGCATAGAGAACCATCACGTCTCTTGTGAAGACCCCGATATGATTATTCAGTTCCCAATCCACCCTCACCAGTCTGAAAACCAGATTTCTTTTTTCATGATCTGTGATGATTTCAAATGCCCCACCTTGATCGTGAATAAAGTACGGCTCGTAACGTTTATATGGAAGATCTCTGCCTCCACTGACTCCAGGAATATCCACATAACATTCAAACGGTCTGGCTTCATTAAGTTTGTATGGTACATCGGTTTTTATTTCGGAATCTTTATCCATTCGAACGAACAGATGTTTTTTACTCAGCGTGTAAACATTGGTCATTCCATCACAGTCACCAGAGCTTTCTCGTGCATAAAATTCTTCAGCTCCACGAATCATCATGACGGTGCAATCTGGATTGCCGTCTAAATTATCCATTGAGAATGAATCATCACTTTTATAGACATCAAGTTGAACTGCTTTTTCACCATTGTTTGCTTCGACATTGATGATCATATGAGAGATTCTTTTATCATCATCAGTGATTGATTTTTCAAAGATATTGGTCGTGATAAAAGTGTCTTTTACACTAAACACATTGCTTTCAATTTCCTGAACCTCAATTTCTCTCCTCAAGTGCCTTTCTTCATCCGGAACTTTTCCACGATTATTGAAATAAACTTGATTGTAGTTACTGTAGAGTCCCGGCAAGAACTCACTGATGATCATTTCGTCTCTTTCAAATTTTGTACTGTCTTCTCCCTGTGCATTAATGAAAGGTGAGAAGGTTGCGATTAGGATCGCAATTATGAATTTTTTCATGCTTATTTAGTTTCCTTTAATTCTTGTAAATAATATTTTCTCATAAAAGGAATCATGATCATTACTGGGGTTCCAATAATCAATGGAACCAATGCCATGGAATATCTAACACCGGCTTCCCCAAATACGTTGTCGTTAAGTATTCCAACAGCGGTGGGTCCAATTAAGAGTCCAGCCAAGCTAATGCACATCAAATAAAATGCAACTGAAATGCCTTTGAGATTCGCAGGAACGACTCTCAAAAGAGTAACCAGGGCTGATGATGATGTGAGTGCTGTTCCAATTGTATTGATGGTGTAGAGGATAAGGCACCAGGTTGGATTGGGCATCAATGGAGCCAAAATCCCTGTTGGGAGGAGAATGATTGCCCCCAAAATCAATACTCTTAAGCCCGCATCATCGTGACCTTTCTTTGCCCAATGATCACAGAGCCATCCGGCACCATTGTTTGAGAGAGGGCCAAATGCGAGTAAAAGCAAACCATTGATATAAGCATAAGTAGACGCATCCATTCCCCATGTTCGCTCAAACATTGCTGGAACCCATGCCTGCGAGTAGGCAATGGTGGTCATGACAGATGCTGGCAGGATAAAGCTGGCATAGACCCACTTTTTCTTAGCAAAGAATTTTAACGCATCTCCAATCCCTTCTCTGAGGTTTCCAGTGGGATTATGTTCAATCGGTCTTTCGGGTTCTTTTCTTAAAAAAACCAGAAGTGAGAGCAGCAAACCAGGTAAGCCAACTATAATGAATGCAAGTTGCCAAGGGGCCATATTACCCAATAATGGAATATCAACCAGGCCTGCTGAGTTGGTCCATGTTAAAACTGCTGCCCCTGCAAGATAAGCACAAGCAGGACCAATGGACATGCCTGTTGTGAATAGCCCGATGGGCCTTCCTCTCTTTTCAGGTGGAAAACTATCATCAATCATTGATAGGGCACATGGGCTAAGCGTTGCCTCACCAACACCGACCATCATTCGAGCGATAAAAAGATGCCAGAACTTTTGTGCAAATCCAGATGCAGCTGTTGCAAGCGACCAAATAAATATACCTATGGATACAATGGTTACTCTTTTTGCTCGATCGGCAAGGTAGCCGAGTGGCAGCCCCATCGTGGCATAAAAGATTGCAAATGCAGGACCAAGGAGGAGGCCGATTTGTGTATCGGTTAAATTCAGGTCAGCTTTAATGGGCTCAATCAGTAAACCAAGTATGTATCGATCAACAAAGGAGAAAATATAAGCAACCATCATGAGGCTTACCATCACCCATGCAGAGGAGCTGTGCGTAGACTTGTGGTTATCGATATTGGTATTTTCCATTTAAGCTTTTTCTATTTTGTAAATGACAACAAGATTTCCATCGTCATCAAGAATTCCAACTTCTTTTCCCTCACGACCATCATGAGTGATCAAGTGGTCATCCCTGTAACAATGAAATCCATTTTCTTTGCATTTGGCAACCGTTTCATCAACATCATTTACCTCAATGACAACCGCGCCTCTTCTGGGCGATGGGTTCTGCTCTAAATTCCCATCTCCCAGAATTGTCAAAGCAAGAACTCTGGGTTGATTTTCATAGCTCAGTAATGCGAATTCCATTGGAATGGAATCATCGATGTCAAACACTTCATAAGAGTAAGAATCCTCTTCAGAGTCTTTCATGAAGTCGAGATTCATCCCCAGTATGTCTCTATAGAGCAGCAAGGCTCGTTCTTTATTGCTTACCAAGTAATTTGCACGTTGAAATCTCATAATCTTCTCCTATCCTATACGCTGATTAACTTCAAAGAAGTGACCATCTGGATCAAAGAGTGACATACCAAGAAAGTCAATCATGTCTCCCGTTGCACCCCTGACAGACCATTCATGTGGTTCGCTGTGAATGACGCTTCCCATGGCAACTGCTCTGTCATGGAGAGCTTTGCAATCATCGGTATCCACAACAAATGTAGGAAGCCCATAATCAACCGCTGTTGGAAGCTCTTCAGGTGCAGGCCAAACTGGATCAACCCATTGGAGCAGTCCGATCATCCCAATTACTGGATCCTGGCACTTAAGTATAACCAAGTGAGTTTTATCTCCTT
>Ga0066828_10001408_pt1 | contig 10129 bp, 9 predicted proteins | sample ETNtaG_24_FD_65497 | JGI IMG/M metagenome (GOLD analysis project Ga0066828, IMG submission 65497) | Marine microbial and viral communities from oxygen minimum zone, Eastern Pacific Ocean - ETNP201306SV47 | ecosystem: Environmental > Aquatic > Marine > Oceanic | place: Pacific Ocean: Eastern... | reverse complement strand
GTTTCAAATTCTCAGATTGAAGAGCTTTATGATATTGTTCTCAAGAGTGGAGGAGTAGGAGGAAAGCTTTGTGGTGCAGGTGGTGGGGGATTCATGTTATTCTTTGTAGAGCCTGAAAACAAGGCAAAAGTTATAAAGGCTTTAAAAAACTATTTGCTTGTTCCATTTAATTTTGATTTTGATGGCTCAAAGATCATTGTTTATAACAATCCGAATTAGAAGAATTCTATGAAATATGAAATGACTTCATCAACCTTTGGTCCTTCAGAGAAGGAGGTAATGCTCAATGTCATTAATAGTGACATGTTTACGATGGGTAAACATGTGAAGGAATTTGAGTGCCGTTTTGCAAATTATTTTGGTAGGAAATACGCTGTTATGGTCAATTCAGGTTCATCGGCGAATCTAATTGCTACCGCTTCTCTATTTTATAGGGGAGAGAATAGCTTAACAAAAGGTGACGAGATAATTGTTCCTTGTGTTTCATGGGCGACAACATTTTATCCCTTATTTCAATACGGCTTAAGGCTGAAATTTGTGGATATTGATTTGGATACTCTGAATTATGATATAGATGAGTTAAAGAAGGCTGTTAGTCCTGAAACAAAGATGATTGTAGCTGTTAGTGTCTTAGGAAATCCATGCAATTTTGATGAAATTACAAAAATATGTGATGAAAATAATATCATTCTTTTTGAAGACAATTGTGAGTCCATGGGGGCAAAATTCAAGGATGTCTATACGGGGACTTTTGGCTTAATCGGCACATTCAGTACATTTTTCTCTCACCATATTTCCACAATGGAGGGAGGAGTGATTGTAATTGATGATTTTGAGATCTATTCTCTTTGTAAATCATTAAGAAACCATGGTTGGACAAGAGGCCAAGAGAAGGGTAGCGTTGTCTATCAGGAAAAAGAAGATGACTTTTTTGAAGCGTATAGGTTTATTCTACCGGGATATAACGTAAGACCGTTAGAGCTCCAAGGTGCAATAGGCAAGGTACAGCTGGACAAACTGAATAATTTTCTGAAAATTAGGCGTGAAAATGCAAAACACTTTGTAGAACTTTTTAAAAACGATCCAAGGTTTATCATTCAGAAAGAGGTGGGGGCTAGCTCATGGTTTTGTTTTACAATGATCGTTGCTCCACGTTCGGGAATAGAGAGAAAAAAGGCTTTAAAGGTCTTAAGTGATGCGGAGATCGAGCATAGAATTATCACCGGTGGGAATTTTCTCAGACAAGATGTCATTAAATACTTTAATTATCAAGTGACTAAATCTGTGAATGCGGATATTGCTCATGATAATGGTTTTTTTGTAGGAAACCATCCTGTGGATATAAGAAATAAGATTGACTATCTGTATGAGAATTTAAAGAATATTTGAATCTGGATAGCATGACAGGTCGAAATGTATTGGTTGCCGGTGGTGCAGGATTGCTTGGAATTAGTTTGACAAAGCGATTGGTTTCTCTTGAAGCTCCTGTAAAAAGTACTTATTTTCATCGCAAACCTCCAGAACAGTTAAGAAGGTATTTTCACCGATACGATTTTACGAGATTTGAAGACTGCCTTGCTGCTACTAAGGGTCAGGATTATGTGATCATGAGTGTTGCACAGGGTTCAGGGGTGTCAGGCATGCAGCAGAGTCCTGCTGTAACAATTCCTCCTGATTTGAAAATTTATGCAGGACTACTGGAAGCTTGTGCTCAAAATAAGGTGGAGAAGGTGGTATGGATCAGCAGCTCGACAGTGTATCAGGAGGCCTCTTATCCTATTCGGGAAGATCAGCTGGATTTGAACCAGTCACCTTATGAACTCTACCAGGGCGTCGGGTGGATGAACAGATATCTTGAGCAATTAGCTCTGGCTTATTACAAAGAATATGGATTACAAATTGGCACTATCAGAACAGCAAATATTTATGGTCCGTATGACCGTTTTGATGATCAAGTGTCCCATGTTATTCCCGCCTTAATCAAACGTGCTCTCTGTAAAGAAAACCCGTTTGTTGTTTGGGGAGATGGGCGCACTGTAAGAGATTTTGTTTATGTAGAAGACCTTGTAGAGGGTGTTTTGATGGTATTAAATGAAAACTGTACTGCAGATCCAATAAATATCAGTAATGGGACACCTATAAGTATCAAAGACTTGGTTGATGTTGTTTTAGATATTTGTGATCATCATGTGTCTCCTCAATACGATCCTGATATGCCGTCTGCTGTACCTTATCGGGTATTGGATAACACGAAAGCGAATGCTCTTTTGGGCAGGATTGAGAAAACCTCGCTACGGGAAGGGATCCGAAGAACCGTGGAGTGGTATACATCTGACCTGTCGAGGGAATAGGCCGTTGCAGGGGATATAGCAGAATTTTACGGCAAATACATACCTCAGATTTGTACATTCTCAATAATTTCCAAAATCAGGGATGTGCCTGATAATTCAAACAATATATTATCAATATGAATAAACAAATATTATGAAGAAAATCCAAGAATTAAATAGTGTTTTGATTACCGGGATCTCCGGATCTGGAGGTAGTTATCTGGCTGAATACATAGTAAACAATCATCCGGAAGTAAAGGTACATGGAATTTCAAGATGGCATAGTACTACTACAAATGATAATTTAGGATCAGTTCGTGATAAGGTGTCAGTACACGAAGCTGATCTTATAGATTTTGGTTCCACTTTCTCTGTGTTAAATGAGGTTAGGCCGGATGCAATATTTCATCTAGCGGCCCATGCAAATGTGAGGGCTTCTTTCATCACACCCGGTGCAGTACTAAGTAATAATATACTTGGTACCAGTAATTTGCTGGAAGCGATAAGAATAGCAAAGATTGATCCTATAATTCAGATTTGTAGTACGTCTGAAGTTTATGGCCAGGTAGATCCCAAAGATGTACCAATTAAGGAAGATGCACCAATACGACCTGCCAGTTCCTATGCCGTGTCAAAGGTGGCTCAGGATTTACTGGGAAGGACCTACTTTGTGGGTTATAAAATGAGGGTCATTTGTACGCGTATGTTTGCGTATTTGAACCCGCGACGTACAGATCTGTTTGCAACGTCGTTTGCCAGGCAGGTGGCATGGATAGAGCGTGGTTTACAAAAAGAGATTGTACACGGAAATCTTGATTCTGTGCGTACGCTCATTGATGTACGAGATGCAATGAGGGCCTATTGGGAAGCTATTCTGCATTGTCGTGCCGGAGAGGTGTATAACATAGGAGGTATGACGTCTATGAAGGTTGGTGAATTTCTGGAACGCCTTATTTCCTTGAGTAAAGTGAAAATTCCAACACGATGTGATCCGAATTTGCTCCGTCCTGCTGATGTTACATTGCAGATTCCGTGTGTAGACAAATTCAAAGAAGAGACTGGCTGGGAACCAAAGTATAGTTTTGAAGAAAGCATGAACGATCTATTGGCCTACTGGAGACGTGAGGCAGATAAGGCAGTGTATGAGGCATCAAAGGATGTTGGATAAAAAAGATAAATCACTTAACGAAAGATTATACTATTCTCTCTACAGAATCCGTCGTGTGGAGGAGGAGATCGCAGATATTTATCCGACAGATAAAATTAAGAGCCCAGTGCATTTGTCGATAGGGCAGGAAGCTGTTTCAGTAGCTGTTTGTGATGCGTTGAACAGGGATGATATAGTTTTTGGTAGTTACAGAGGTCATGCTCTTTACCTGGCAAAGGGTGGGGACTTGAAGGGTATGATTGCAGAATTATATGGGAAGATTGATGGATGTGCAAAAGGTAAAGGCGGTTCAATGCATCTGGTGGATATTGATAATGGAATAATGGGTACTTCTGCGATAGTTGCTACAACGATTCCGGATGCAGTAGGATATGCGTATGCGTTGAAGTATCAACGCAAGGATTCCATAGTTGTCAGTTTCTTTGGTGATGGAGCAGTGGAAGAGGGCGTTTTCTACGAAAGTATCAATTTTGCTGCACTTAAACACCTTCCTATTATCTTCATTTGTGAGAATAATAGTTACGCTATACATACTCATCAACTGAAAAGACAGTCTGTGGCTAATATCTGCGAGCGTGTCGTATCTTTTGGTATCAAGGCAGAACGTATTAATGATAATGATGTTCTAAGTCTGCGTGAAAGGATCAGTAGTAATATTGAATCATTGCGTAATGGAGAAACAGGACCATTATTCTTCGAATGTATGACCTATAGATGGAGAGAGCATGTAGGGCCGAATGAAGATTTTAATTTGGGTTACCGTACCAGGGAAGAGGCCGAATCATGGATACAAAATGATCAGGTAGAACGTATTGGTAAAATGCTTGAAACTGAGCAGCAGACAAAGATCGAGAAAGAAGTGGAAGAGGAAATCCGGGAAGCTTTTGCCTTTGCAGAGAAAAGTCCATTTCCGGAAGCTTCTGAACTTTACACTGACGTGTTTAAAGAGGTTTAGGGTGGAACGTAATCTATCTTATGTAGATGCTATACATGAGGCAACTGATCAGGCAATGGAGCAGGACGCTTCTGTCATTCTGTTTGGCCTGGATGTGGATGATCCCAAGGCCATTTTGGGGACTACACGTGGTTTAGTAGAGAAATATGGGTCAGAAAGGGTGTTCGGCACACCACTGTCGGAAGATGCCATGACAGGGGTGGCGATTGGAATGTCATTGGCCGGTCTGAGGCCTATTCATGTTCATATACGTATGGATTTCCTGCTGCTTGCCATGAATCAGCTTGTTAATATAGCAGCCAAGAGTCGCTACATGTTCGGTGGTCACGTGCATATCCCAATAGTAGTACGTTCTATTATTGGTAAGAGTTGGGGGCAGGGTGCTCAGCATTCTCAGGCACTGCATTCGTTGTTTATGCATGTTCCTGGTCTTAAGGTAGTTGCTCCATCAACCCCTTATGACGCAAAGTGCTGTTTGGCCAGTTCGATTCGAGATGATAATCCGGTGATATTTGTTGAACATCGCCTGTTGTATTATCAAAACGGGGAAGTACCAGACCAGGCCCTTACTGCTAATCCGGGTAAGGCCCGTGTTACTGTGCCGGGAAAAGATATCACTTTAGTTGGTATCTCATACATGCAGATAGAGTGTTTGAGAGCTCAGCGTTATCTGGAGGATAAAGGAATTCAGGCCGAGGTAATTGACCCGATATGGTTAAGTCCTTTAGATATTGATACGATTGTTGCATCAGTGAAAAAGACCGGTAAATTGTGTGTTGTAGATAACGGATGGGTAACCTGTGGTGCAAGCTCTGAGATAGTTGCGGGTGTGGTAGAGCGCTTGGAAGGAGCTTGCGATGTGCATATTCATCGCATGGGATTTGCGAACGTTACCTGCCCTCCTTCACCCACTTTGGAGGATCAGTTTTATCCAAACGCACGTTCTATTACCAGTACTGTGTACGGTTTAATAAATAATGACTCTAAGAGCTGGTTGCCGGATGAACGAGCGGACCTTAAAGAAATTGAGTTTAAGGGGCCATTCTGAAGGAAGCAGGCAACCCTGTGGCTTCTGAGAAAAACAAAGTATAAACATGAGCGTGATGAAAGTACTTGTGTGTGGTGCAACTGGATTTATTGGTCGCAACATCACTGAAAGACTTGCTCTTTGTTCTGAGTTTGATATTCATGCAGTTAGTTTTAAACGGTCAGAGTATGACTTTCCAAATGTAACATGGCACAAGGCAGATCTCCGGAATTCTGATGATGTAGAGCGTGTTTTAGAGGGAATGGATGTAATAATACAAGCTGCGGCTACAACATCAGGTTCTAAAGATATTGTCGATAGACCATATATACATGTTACAGATAATGCAGTTATGAACTCTTATATATTTCGGATTGCTTTTGAATATAAGATTAAACATGTCATATTTTTCAGCTGTACGGTAATGTATCCTTCCAGTGAAACTCCATTGTTAGAAAGCGATTTTGATGCTAATAAACCCATACATACAAGATATTTTGGAACAGGCTATACCAAGGTTTATATTGAAAGAATGTGTGAGTTTTTTGCAGATATCAGCGATACAAAGTTTACTGCTATTCGTCATTCTAATATTTATGGTCCACATGATAAGTTTGATTTAGAGCGTAGTCATGTTTTTGGAGCGACAGTGACAAAAGTGATGACTTCAAAGGAAAAGGTTGTGGTTTGGGGTACAGGTGAAGAAGAACGGGACTTATTGTATATTGATGATCTGGTTGATTTTGTATTGCTTGCAATAGAAAATCAGGAGGATAATTACAATCTCTTAAATTGCGGATCTGGAAGTGCCATTTCAATCAAAGATCTTGTAGGAAAAATTGTAAAAGCTTCGGGTAAAAAGTTTGAGGTAGAGCATGATTTATCTAAGCCAACAATAAAAACAAGCCTGTCAATTGACAGTTCACTGGCAGAAAAGAAGATTGGATGGTCACCCAAGGTTGATCTGGATGAAGGAATTGCAAAGACAATAAGATGGTGGCGGGAGAATATTGGATCCGCGTCGAGAATATAAATGAATAGTGTAATTATATCAAAGGTGGGTAACCTTAGATTACTGAAAGGAGCTACTTGTTTTAGTGTAGCGGTATATCTCAAATATTATGATTCGAGAAGAGGTTTTAGATAGTTTTACATCAAAGAACATCCTAGTGACCGGAGGTACGGGTTTGATTGGGAGACGGGTGGTTGATATTCTGGAACCTACTGGTGCGAATATCAAGATAGTGTCTCTGGATAAACTGAAGATAAATCAAGACATAGAACATGTATTTGGTGATTTAACTGATTTTGATTTCTGTAAAGTTGTTTGTAGTGATATCGATTATGTCTTTCATATAGCTGGTATAGGGGCATCTGTGAAAGCCGCTAAGGAGAAAATAGCGAGTCACTTTGTGCCTATGTTAATGATGAATACTAATGTATTGGAAGCCAGCAGGTTAAACAAGGTTGAAAAAGTGGTATATACTAGCTCAGTAGGGGCGTATGAACATGCAGAGATATTCCGAGAGTCAGAATATAAGCTTGACAGCATACCAATGGACTTTGCCGGCTGGGCCAAGAGAATGGCCGAGGAACAAGTATATGCGTACAAGGTGGAATATGGTCTGGAAGGTTATGCTGTTGTAAGGCCATCTAATGTTTATGGTCCCGGGGACAACTTTAACCCCATAAACTCTCTGGTAATACCTTCATTGATATACCGAATTTACAACAAAGATGACCCGGTAATTATATGGGGGGACGGTTCTGCAATAAGAGATTTTGTTTACAGTAAAGATGTGGCAGAAGGAATAATACAGGCCTTATATTATGGCACAAGATCCGGGTTTGTAAATCTGGGAAGTGGAAGACCATGTACTATTAGAGATCTGGCAGAAACTCTTCAAAGCTTTATTGATTTTAATTATGTGTTCGATTCGTCTAAGACTACCGGGGCATCGAAAAGGATTATGGATATTTCATTGGCAAAAGAGATGATTCATTATGATCCCCTTACAGAAATTGAATGGGGGTTAAAAGAGACGTGGGATTGGTATAAAAGTCACCCGGATGAGCACAAGGTGAAGTTCAATTATTTTGATCAATAACGGTTATGCTTGATATGGTTAGAGTATTGTGATGGGAACTAATAAACAGATTTCAGTGGGACTTGTCCAGATTGGAGATAAATTTGGTGATCAGTATTATCTTCCTTATTCAATAGGGCTTCTACAAGCATATGCCCAAAAACACCTTAAGCAGCCTGATAGATTCGAGTTCTTATTGCCGATCTACTGGAGAGTTGGGGTGAAAGAGGGTGTTGAGCATCTATTAAATACAAATATTATCTTTTTTAGTGTTTATATCTGGAATTATCAATTAAGTTTGAAGATAGCAAGTGAGATTAAAAAGAGAATGAAAGATTGCATAGTTGTATTTGGTGGGCCTCAGGTTCCAGAATCTACTTTTGAGATGAAATCGTTTCTGGAAGATAATCCTTTTGTAGATATTGGCTGCTATGGTGAAGGTGAGATTACTTGTCTGAATATTCTGGAAAATCTAGAAGAACGGTCATGGGAAGATGTGCCGTCAATAGGTTTTATAAATAAAGAGAATTCCTTTGTGTATAACACAACCAACGAGAGGATTGATAATCTTAATGATATTCCATCCGTTTATTCTGATGGAATCTTTGATTCCTTACTCAATGCTCATCCGGAGGAATCCTGGTCTGCTTTGATAGAGACTAACAGGGGATGCCCTTTTTTGTGTTCATATTGTTACTGGGGTAAGAAGACCAGAAACAGGTTGTTCCAATACGAAATGGAAAGGGTCTTCAAGGAGATAGATTGGTTCAGTCATAACAGAATACAGTTTATTTTTTGTTGTGATGCCAACTTCGGCATACTTAACAGAGACATAGAAATAGTAAAGAAAGTAGCCGAGAACAAGAAATGTTACGGATACCCCATAGTGTTCTCGGTACAAAATACTAAAAACTCTACAGAAAGAATATTTATGCTGCAAAAGATACTCAACGATAATGGTTTGCAGAAAGGAGTTAATATTGCACTTCAATCATTAAATGAAAACACATTGGAACATGTTAACCGCAGTAACATTTCCATGCAAACGTATAAGGATTTGCAAAGTATGTTTACACAAAGCAAGATACCGACGTTTAGTGATATGATAATTGCTTTGCCGGAGGAAAGTTATGAAACTTTTACTAAGGGGGTTTCGGAGGTAATAAAAAATGGTCAGTATAACAAGATACAATTTATTAACCTTACAGTTCTTAGAAATGCCGAAATGGCTGAGCCGGAATACCAGAGTAAGTATGGAATGCGGATCGTAAAATCAAAAATGATTTCTCACCATACAAGTCTTGATAGTACGCAAGAAGTATTTGAGATGCAAGATCTTGTTGTAGAAACAGAAGCAATGCCTGAGAAAGACTGGATTAAAACCAGAGTTTTTTGCTGGACGACATCCTTGCTTTATTTTAATAAGCTTTTGCAAATTCCTTTTATAGTGATAATGAAGTGGTGTTCCCTGGACTGCAAGGAATTGATAGAAATCTTCATGAATGAATCTGGGAAGTATAAAAAAATCTCAGAGATATTATCATTTTTTGTTCAGAAGGCTGAGGATATTCAAGAAGGTGGCAGTGAATATGTGGCCTCTAAAAAATGGTTGAATATTTGGTGGCCTTCAGATGAAATAATGTACATAAAGATCTGTTATCAAGACCTAGACGTATTCTATGAAGAAGCAGAAATGGCTATTAGGGATTTTCTCTTAGAGAAAGAAATAAGATTACCTGATAGATTATTACATGATGCAATTGTGTTGAACAAAAGTCTTCTTAAGAAACCTTTTGCGGTGAAAGATCTAAAGGTAAACTTGGATCACAATGTTTTTGAGGTATATCAGGGAGCATTGAAGAAAACAAAAGTTGAATTAGAGACAGGGTGTATTAACTATACCATTGACAGGACAAGTAACAGATGGCCATCTTGGGATGAGTGGTTACGTGAGGTTGTCTGGTATGGTAGTAAGAAGGGTGCATATTTATATGAATGTAAGTGACAGTATGCACTATTCTAAAACTGTATATTGAAGCATATTGAGAAAGAATTAAAGTGGTTGGGTTATGAGTAGAGTAGCAATCCTCATTCCTACGATGAACCGTTCGGAGTTTATAATTCGGCAATTGAGGTATTATGCTTCTGTAAAGAGCCCGCATCCTATATATATCGGAGATGCAAGCGATAAAACACATAGGGAGAAGATGGAAGAAGAGATTCGCAAGTTACGGAGAGAAATATCAGTCCATTATTATCATTGGCCTGAACTGAATGATCGGCAAACCATAAAGAAACTTGGAGAAACTGCAACTGAATCTTTTTGTGCCTATAATGGTGATGATGATTTCCTAATACCAAATTCTTTGACAATATGTGCCAATTTTTTGCGGGAAAACCCTGAATACAGGACGACGCAAGGAAAGGCTATTTTGTTCTTGCTGGAAGATTGCGGGGCTTATGGCAAGATCAAGACCTTAGGGCCTTATTGGTTGCGAAAGGAAGCGAATGTTGTGACCGGACGCGAAAGGTTATTGGACTTTAGCAGAAATTACTGGGTAC
>Ga0066828_10001402_pt1 | contig 10147 bp, 10 predicted proteins | sample ETNtaG_24_FD_65497 | JGI IMG/M metagenome (GOLD analysis project Ga0066828, IMG submission 65497) | Marine microbial and viral communities from oxygen minimum zone, Eastern Pacific Ocean - ETNP201306SV47 | ecosystem: Environmental > Aquatic > Marine > Oceanic | place: Pacific Ocean: Eastern... | reverse complement strand
AAGCCGGTTGAGCAGTGGGATGATATTGAAACTGAGCTTCGGGCCCTCCAGCCGGAAGCCTTTGCCAATCGCCGCTCAGGCCAGGGTAAAACAATTGCCCCAGTTGAAAACACTGCCAATGTTGATCGTTTTGCCGATGATCTCATTGGCGCCTCACCCGGCTTTAATGCCACCTGCCATCTCATCCAAAAAGTTGCCGATACCAATGCGACGGTTTTATTTTTGGGAGAAACCGGAGTTGGTAAAGAAATTTTTGCCCGCACCCTTCACCGTATCGGCCCGCGTGGCGACAAACCTTTCGTTGCCGTCAATTGCGCAGCCATACCGGAAAACCTGGTGGAAGCCGAATTGTTCGGGGTTGAGAAAGGCGCCTATACCGGGGCCGTCACTTCGCGTCCTGGCCGGTTTGAACGCGCGGAGGGCGGCTCGTTATTTTTGGATGAGATCGGCTCACTTAATCTGCAGGTTCAAATCAAGCTATTGCGGGCCTTGCAGGAGAAGGAAATTGAACGGGTTGGTGGCACCACCGTGCGTAAAGCCGACGTCCGCATTGTCGCAGCGACCAATGAAAGTCTCGACGATAAAGTTCGTGACCATCAATTCCGCGAAGATTTGCTGTTCCGGCTCAATGTTTTTCCAATCAATATTCCGCCCTTGCGGGAACGTCGCGACGATATCCCGCTACTAATGGGGTATTTTCTCCAGCGTTATACAGAAGCGCACAGCCGTACCGTCCCCGGTTTCACCGAGCAAGCAGTTGACGCGCTTTATGAATATGACTATCCCGGCAATGTCCGTGAGTTGGAAAATCTCATCGAGCGGGCGGTCATTTTAGTTGATCCAAACCAGCCAATCGATGTCACCGATCTGTTTGCCGATGCCCGCCGTGCACCGGCAATGATGATGACGCTTAATGAAACTGGAAATTTGCAGCAAGATAATAAAAGCGGCGATACTGCCGAACCCATCGACCTGCTCGACCGCTTTCTAGAACGAGGTGTGCCGCTGGGCGAAATGGAAGGGCAGTTGTTGCAGGAAGCAGTGGCGCACGCTGACGGCAACCTCGCCCAAGCCGCCCGCACTTTGGGTCTGACCCGCCCACAGCTGGCCTACCGCTTGAAAAAGTCTGAAACAGTCCAAACGCTTTAATCGAGTTTGAAGAATTCCTCGCCTCTTACTTCTGTTTGTTTTTATACCGTCAATACGACCTTGCCGCGAGTGTGACGTTCTGCGATTTGGCTGTGGGCAGCGCCGACTTCCGCCAGCGGATAGGTTTTATCGAGCGTAACTTTAAAAGTGCCGTCTTCAAGCAAACCGGCAATTTCCTTTAATTGAGCTTGATCTGGGCGAACCCCGATCTGCGCCGCCCGAGTCTTATATTTGGTTGTTTCTTCCTCTGGCACGGGACCCAACAAAGAAAGCAGTAAGCCACCTTCTTTCAAACATGGCCAGGAAACACTTTCCCGGAAATCCGGCGGCAGAGCGTGAAGCACAATATCCACATCAGACACAACTTCCGCGACATCTTGTGTCGAGTAATCAACTACTTCGTCGATACCGAGGCCGCTAAGAAAATCCGCCTTCTGCGCTGAGGCCGTACCGATGACATAAGCGCCTTTATGTTTGGCAATCTGGACGGCAAAATGTCCAACCCCACCAGCTGCCGCATGGATAAGTACGCGCTGGCCCGCTTGAATATCAGCTGTTTGGACCAAGGCCTGCCAGGCAGTAAGGGCGGCCAGCGGCACGGCAGCGGCTTCTTCAAAACTGAGATTGGCCGGTATGATGACGGCTTCATCGGCGGGTACGGCGGCAAACTCCGCATAGCCACCGGTAATTTTTGGAAATTTCGAGAGTGCAAAAACCCTATCATCCGCTTGGAATTGATCCGATTTAGTTTCGAGAACCGTGCCGGCAATGTCCCAGCCCAAAATTGCCGGTAAGGATTGCTCTAAACTTTTCCGCATCGGGCCGCCATTGGCACGGGCCACATAATCGATCGGATTGAGACCAACGGCTTTGACATCGACCAAAATTTCACCGTCGGCAATTTCAGGCGTTGGCACATCTTCAGCCAGCAAGACCTCCGGACCACCAAACTCGTGCATCACCATCGCTTTCATGATTTAACCCTCCCGTTTTATTTGACTGGTATTGCCTTCATTCACTGAGGCTTTAAACTCACCTTCTCATTAAAGTTAGCTGCATATATTATGATCAACAAGCAAGTATCCAATCTCACCGTAGCATTGGCTGAAATCAAAAATGGTGCAACGGTGATGGCCGGTGGGTTCGGTGATGCGGGTTCACCAAATGATCTGATACATGGTCTCCTTGAGTGCCAGCTGAAAGGACTAACCCTCATCGGCAATGGCGTCGTCGCTGAGGATTTCGGCCAAGGCCGGTTAATCACGGCGGGCTGTGTTGATAAGTATATCGCTTCTTTTCCCAGAGGACCCGGCACAACAATATTCGATGCCGGGACACCAACAGCACATATCGAATTGGAGGTCGTGCCGCAAGGAACTCTGGCCGAGCGCATTCGCGCCGGCGGCGCGGGTATCCCGGGATTTTATACAGGTACAGCTTTTGGCACACCTTTGGCGGCAGGCAAAGAAACCCGCCAGATCGATGGTAAAGACTATGTCTTGGAGCAAGCCATTACAGCCGATGTCGCCCTAATTATGGCCAAGCACGCCGACCGCTGGGGCAATCTGGTTTATTCAAAATCCGGCCGTAACTTTAATCCGATCATGGCGATGGGCGCTAAGTTAACCATTGTTCAAGTCGAAGAAATTGTCGAGCTCGGCGAGCTTGATCCGGAAACCATTGCAACCCCCGGAATATTTGTCGACCGGGTCGTTGAAGTCGAGAACCCAACCACTTTATATGGTGAGCCATGACAGCAGGCCCCCAAAAAAAAGGAATGGCACGGCCACAAATTGCCTGGCGCGCCGCTCAAGATATCCCGGATGGCGCCATCGTCAATCTCGGCATCGGTATGCCGCTTGGTATCCCAAACTATATTCCAGCAGAGCGCGAAGTCATCCTGCACAGCGAGAACGGCCTACTCGGTATGGGCCCGCCCGCCAAAGAAGGCGAGGAAGATTGGGAGCTGGTTAATGCCGGCACCCTGGCGACCACGCTATTGCCGGGCGGTAGCTATTTTCATCACGCTGATTCCTTTGCCATGATCAGGGGTGGCCACATAGACATTTGTGCCTTGGGCGCTTTTCAAATTGCCGCCAATGGTGATCTGGCAAATTGGAATTTGGGCGATGGCGTCCGCACACCGACTGTAGGGGGCGCGATGGATTTAGCCGTCGGTGCCAAGCGCGTGTTTATCCTCACCGATCACAATGCCCGGGACGGCGGCGCTAAAATTGTCGAAGAATGCACCCTACCCTTGACCGGTCTCACTTGCGTTGATCGGATTTATACCGATCTCGCTGTCATTGAAGTCACGGCAACTGGTCTGGTTGTCCTGGAACATATCGAGGATATGTCGTTCGAAGAGTTGCAAGATAAGACCGGCGCAGAATTGCAACAATCCGCCGACTGGAAGCCACTGGAATCACCGGATTTGGATTAGCTTTAAGTATTATCCTGCTTGATCATATCGGCTGCTTTTTCGCCAATCATGATCGCTGGCGCGTTGGTATTACCGCCAACGATTTTAGGCACGATCGAGAGATCAACTACCCGCAATCCCTTAAGCCCATGAACTCGAAGCCGATGGTCAACTACCGCCTGGTCATCGCTGCCCATTTTACAAGTACCGGCCGGATGAAAAATCGTGCTGCCGAAATTGCGGATATATTCTTTCAACTCCTCATCAGTTTGGGCGCTTTTCCCCGGCAGAGATTCGGTTGGCTGGTATTTTTGAAAAACCTCATTATTGACGATGCGGCGGCATTCTTTGAGCCCCCACAGCAGCACATCCATATCCGGTTCTTTGGAATAGAATTGCGGATCAATAATGGGGGCGTCCTCAGGATCAGCTGAGGCGAGTTTGATCACTCCCCGGCTCTCCGGGTGCAGCAGCACAGCAAAGGCAGAATAGCCGTGCCCGACTTCGACGACTTTAGGCGGTACCGCACGGTGGCCCGGAACAAATACCAGCTGTATATCCGGGCGCTCAAGTTCAGGCCGGCTTTTGATAAAACCGCCGGACTCGATGAGTTGCGCTGAAAACCAGCCTTTACGGGCAAAAATATATTTAAGCGCTTCGAGGCCAAAGTACGGTAATTTTGGCCAGGAAAACCCCCAGGGTGTGCGGGATTTGGTGCTCATAATCGCTCCCACAACGGCATGATCCTGGAGGTTTTTACCGACTCCTAAAAGATTGTGCTTCAACTCAATACCATGCGGGGCAAGCTCTGCCGGATCACCGATACCTGACAGCATAAAAATTTTGGGCGAGGCGATGGCACCGGCTGACACAATAATTTCGCGTTTTGCGCTCAGTTGCCTACCGTCAATAAGTTCAATCCCCGACGCCCTATCATTATCAAGCAAAACCCTTTTTACAGCGGCTTCAGTTAGAATGGTTAGATTTGGCCGCTGCATCGCCGGATGAAGATAGGCTTTCGAGCTCGACCAGCGTTGTCCGTTTTTTTGGGTCGCTTGATGAATACCAACGCCTTCCTGGTTCTCACCATTAAAATCCGGATTGTGTTTATATTGCAAAGCCTCGGAGGCGGCGACAAAATCCTTCTCCAAATGGCTGACAATGTTTGGAAATGTCACATTAAGCGGACCGCCCTGGGAGTGGTGTTCGTCTGCAAATTGTTCATTATGTTCTGCCTTTAGGAAATAGGGTTTAACATCGCTCCAAGCCCAACCCTCATTTCCGAGTGCCGCCCACTCATCATAGTCAAGCCTGTTGCCCCGAATATAAACCATCGCATTGATCGAACTTGACCCGCCCAAGGTTTTGCCGCGCGGCGTAAAAAGTGGCCGGTTATTCATGCTCTGCTGCGGCTTGGTCATAAACAACCAGTTTAATTTCTGGTGAGACGATAGTTTTATTATGCCGGTGGGCACATGGATGAAGGGACTAGTATCGGGTGGTCCGGCTTCCAAGAGACAAACGGAAACTTCCGGATCTTCGCTCAAACGGCCAGCAACAACCGAGCCGGAGGAACCCGCACCAATGATTATGTAGTCAAATAGTTGCTCCACCACGATCCCTCCAAAAGCATTATTGTTTGGGTTTTATTTTAAAATAAGTTGAAGGGATGACAATCCTTTTGATGGATGTTGATCATCGACTAATCTATAAGTTTAATTTTTGTAGAATCAGTAAGTAAAATTTGTTGGTAAAAGAATATGACATTGTGGTGGCTGGCGGTGGTATTGCCGGTCTGACTGCCGGACGAGCCGCTGCCCAAACCGTACTCTCAACCTTTATGCTGACCGGTAATGAGTTCGGTGGCAATTTGTTAAGCATCGAAAAAATTGATGGGTTTCCCGGCTATCCTGATGGCGTTGCCGGTTATGAGCTATGTCCGATAACCCAGGGTGATGCCGTTCAAGCCGGCGCTGAACTTGTGCCGATGAAGCTTCTCAGCTTAGAGCAAAAAGACGAAAGATGGCTGGTCCATACCGAAGCTGAAGATTATATGGGCAAAGCGGTTATTTTAGCCATGGGCGCTAGCCTACGCGAGCTTGATGTGCCGGGCGCGGAAAAATTCAAAGGTAAAGGTGTCAGCCATTGCGCCAGCTGTGACGCGCCCCTGCTGCGAGGCAAAATTGCTGTCGTTATCGGTGGCGGAGATTCCGCCCTACAAGAGGCGCTTACCCTGGTAACCGCGGCGGCTCAGGTCATTATTTTGCAACAAGATGATCAGCTAACCGCTCAGAATTATTACGTCGATCAGGTCAAAGCCAATACCAAGATTAAGATAAGATATAATATCGATGTCGAGGAAATTTTCGGCACCGAAACAGTCGAAGGTGTTAAAGTCCGCGAACAAGGCAGCGCTTCCTCTTCACTTATCGCCGCGGATGGTGCTTTCATATATATTGGACTGGCGCCAAATACTCGAAGCGTCAACGGGTTGCTCGAATTGGATGAGACTGGCCGCATAATGGTGGATGAAAACATGCGCACCGAAGTTCCCGGCCTATTTTCAGCAGGAACGATACGATCGAGATCGACAGGCAGAGCTGCAGAAGCGGCGGCGGATGCAGTTAAAGCTGCCGAATTTGCTGCACACTATATTGCCGACGGTGGCTGGCGCGCATAGTATTTGATGGTTATTTGAGGAAGATAAACCATGGCAGAAAAAATCACAATTCATGATCCCCGGGGCTATCCCCCCAAAGTCACCGGCAAAAGACTGGCGCCTCGGCTCGAGAGTTTGGATGGTAAAGTTGTCTTTCTTGTCGATTGCCTGTTCGACAATTCAGAAGTGTTTATGGAGCAGGTGCAGCTTTGGTTTGCTGAAAATTTACCCACCGTCAAAATCCGAAATATTAAACCGCGTGAAAGCTGGGTCGATGATCCGGAGATGCGGGCGACGGTGGAAGCTGAGGGTGATGCGGCGATCCTCGGGGTTGGTTTGTGAAGCACCTGCAGTCCGACGGTCGTCGGGCTCGCCATGTCATTAGAAGAAAGCGGTGTGCCTACTGTCGCGGTACATACCGATGCTTTTGCCAGGTTAGCGCAATCAGTGGCTTACGCCAACGGCATGCCGACGACTCGCCAGACCTACGTCCCCCAACCAATTGTCGATAAATCACCAGCCGATCTGCGGGCCTATGTCGAAGGTGAAGATCCCATCAGCAACCGGCCTTTCATGCAGGAGGTCATTGAAGGGTTGTCCCATCCGCTTAACGACAATGATCTGAATGGCATGACGTTTGAGCGAATGACACCACGCTTGATGGATCCTAATACAGAAGACAATCTCCAAGCCTTATTTGTCGAAAATCACTGGACCGATAATTTGCCGATTATTTTACCAACCGAAGAACGGGTGGCGGCGATGCTTAAGGGCACCAGCCACTCACCGGACGAGATAGTTGGCCGCCTAAACCCGACCGCCTTCAGAGAATTTTGGGAATTTGATGTTGAGAAAGTTGCGGTTAATGCGGTGATGGCGGGCGCTAAGCCTGAATATTTTCCGGTCATCCTGGCTCTTGCCGCCAGCGGTGTGTCGGCGCGCTCCAGCAGCACCAACTCCTTTGCCACGATCTCCCTGGTCAATGGCCCGATCAGAAACGAGATTGGCATGAATGATGGGATCGGTGTGATGGGACCCTATAACCACGCCAATTCGACCATTGGCCGGGCGCATAATTTATTATCGATTAATCTGCAGGGTGGCTCGGTACCGGATGACACCTATATGGGAACATTGGGCAATTGGTATAATTACAGCTCGTGTTTTGCCGAAGCCGAGGAACGCTCACCCTGGCAACCGTTTCATGTTCAACAGGGGTTCAAGCCAACCGACAGCGCAGTTAGCGTCTTTTTTGGCGGCTGGTACACCCAAGCTGGCTATGGTCCGCGTGAAACCTGGCAGGAGAAAATGCGCCGAGCTTTGGCAGCCTGCGAACAAAATATTGCGCCGATCTTTGTCTTGGACCCGATCGTTGCCCGCGGCTTTGTTGAGCTTGGCTTTGATACCAAAGAAAAACTGGCTAACTGGTGTTCTGAAAATGCATTGTTGCCGGCGCGTGAGTACTGGGATGACCAATGGATACAAACCCTTAAATATCCCTTGGCGGTCGCTGGCGTCGAGCCTTTTGCCAGCCGGCTGAAAGCCAAACCTGACGGGCTTGTCAGCATGTATGAGCCGGAAGATATCTCGATTGTTGTTACAGGCGGCGAGACCCAAGGTGCCTGGAAAATGATTGCCGGCGAACATCGGCATGGATTTACGGTTTCGGTCGATAATTGGCTGTAAGTTTGGAAAGATTGACGGCTGATTTCCTGCTGGGAAGAAAATAGTCGTCATTCTTCAAATGCGAGGGGGATTTTTTTCAATAATGACAGCAGGAGTTCCCGCTCACCGGGCTCGAGCATCCGGTCCATGATCTGTTCCTGCTCCTCAACCTTTGCGGTGGCGGCGGCCAGCTTTGCTTGTCCCGTTGGCGTCAGCGATAAGGTGTAATGGCGCCGATCACTGACATCGCGTCGGCGTTTGATCAAGCGGCGTTTTACCAGACGGTTAGTCGCGTAAGATAGGGTTGATTTATCAAGCTTATAGACCCGCGCCAGACACATTTGATTGATGCCGGGGTTGGCTGCAATCAATGTCAACAGACCAAATTCGCCAGGCGTAACATCGATTTTCTCCATCAGGCGCGGAAAATCGCGCCACACTGCGGCTTGCGCTTGGCGGGCCTGATAGCCGAGATAGGTCGGCAGTTTGCCGTAATTAAGGTCATCATCGGCAGAACGTACCGGTAATTGATCGAGCGTTTTGGTTTTAATCATCGAACATCGCATCCGATTTTGATTTTTACTAACAGCCAAAATTAGTTTGAATATCAAACTATATGTGACTATAGTGAATATCAATAATAAAAGTAAGTGTTTATTTGAACAAGGAGTGCCAGGAAGATAATGGCGGCGTTTCATGATTTTATATGATTTTGAATATGAACGGCCGGGTTCACTGAAGGAGGCGACGGCGCTTTTAAATGAGACCGGTGGTGATGCGCAATTGCTGGCTGGCGGTACTGATCTTATGCCCAACATGCGGGTTGAGGTTGTAACGCCGTCCCTGCTGGTAAGCGTGAGCGGTATCGAACCGGCAGCGCCGGAAAAATGCGCTGATGGCTCGATTAGAATTGACTCCCTTACCAAATTATCTGATCTGGTTGATGCCGAGCTGATCCAGAATGAACTGCCGATGCTGGCCGAAGCCGCTCATACGGTAGCCAGCAATCAAGTACGGGTGATGGGCACTCTCGGTGGCAACTTGTGTCAGGAAACGCGCTGTCTCTATTACAATCAAAAACACGACTATCAGTTCGTCGAGCCCTGCTACAAACGTGGCGGTGATTGCTGCTACCCGTTTCCAGGTAATGACCGCGACGTCTGCTGGGCGGTCTATATGTCGGATATCGCTCCGGTATTGATCGCCCTTGATGCCAAACTCGAAATTCTTGGGCCTGATGGTACCCGCGAGATAGCAATGGCGGATTTGTATACCGGCGATGGCTTGAACCCTTTTACCCTGGGTACTGCTGAAATCATCCAGGCGATTTTCGTACCGCCGGTTCCAGAGCGGTTTGGCTGGGGCTATCACAAGACAACCGTTCGTGGCGGGCTTGACTTCGGCACCGCCATTATCGTTATAGTCCTGCAACTAGCAGAAGACGGCGAGACCTGCTGTTGGGCCAAAATCGTGTATAGCGCGGTCGGCCAAGGCCCCTTGCGCCCAACCACGACTGAACTTTCGATGGAGGATGCCGTACTCGACCCAGCTCTAATTGCGGTGGCTGCCAGCCAGGAAATATCACCCCTGCCCCATCATGGTTTTAATAAAGGTTTTTTGCGCGAAAACATCAGGGTTTATACCGAACGTACACTGGTAAGCGCTATCGAGTGCGCCCAGGGTAAGATTTAGGAGCAGGTTGGATGAATCAGATAAATGACAGAACGACGGTTAACGGCAAAAAATCCCGCTCCCGGGTATTGGAAATGTCCATTAACGGCGAAGCCCATGAGATTACCGTCAAACCCCGGGTTATGCTGCTGGAAGCAATCCGCGAAAAAATTGGTCTTACCGGCACCAAGGATGGGTGTGAATCGGGCACTTGCGGCGCGTGCACGGTACTGGTTGATGGCCAACCGACGCTCTCCTGCATCACCTTGGCGGTTGAGTGCGAAGGCAAAAATATTCGCACCGTCGAGGATTTGGCCGATGGCGAAAATTTGAATTACTTGCAGGAGGCCTTTCTCGATCAAGGCGGCACCCAATGTGGATTTTGCACTCCTGGCATGTTGATGTCGGCAACCGCCTTGCTGGAGAAAAATCCAAAACCGACGCGTGACGATATCAACAAAGCTTTGGAGGGTAATCTCTGCCGCTGCACTGGTTACAATTCGATTGTCGATTCGATTTTGCAGGTGTCCGATCAAGGCGTTAAACCGCGCCTGCTATAAAGGAACTAATTTGATGAACCA
>Ga0066828_10001390_pt1 | contig 10168 bp, 6 predicted proteins | sample ETNtaG_24_FD_65497 | JGI IMG/M metagenome (GOLD analysis project Ga0066828, IMG submission 65497) | Marine microbial and viral communities from oxygen minimum zone, Eastern Pacific Ocean - ETNP201306SV47 | ecosystem: Environmental > Aquatic > Marine > Oceanic | place: Pacific Ocean: Eastern... | reverse complement strand
CCATACAAACTCCAGCACCACCGGCAGCGACGGATTGTTCGACAATTTCTAGCAAATCTGCAAAAGAAGTTCCTAGAGGACCCCCGGCAATAAGAACTGGAATAGGTACTGAGGCACAGACTTTAGCAAATGATTCTGAATCTCCAGTCCAAGGCACCTTGACAACATCACAACCCAATTCCCAAGCCACACGAGCCGCATGAGCTACTCCTCCGGTAGAATCATCTTCAGCAATTTTCAAGTTTGGACCACGAGGGTATACCATACCTAGAACTGGCATTCCAAGAGCGATTGCTTCACCGGTTAGTTCACCCAACTCTGCAATCATTTCAGGCTCAGCCTCATCGCCTAGGTTGACCTGAGCAGAACAGGCTGAAGCACCCCTAAACTGACATTCTTTGGCTGAGGCAACTCGTACTTTGTCGCCCGAATTATCTCCTGCGTGGATTGTTGAAACCGATACATGACATACGAAGCCATTCCAACCAGTACGTTCGAAATGATGAGTCAGAGCACCCTTCTGGAGAACTATAGCATTAACACCGGATTGAATACAGGTATCAACAACCTCATCCATTCTATCAAGTCCCTTCTCAGGATAGTTAGAGATACCGTGATCCATTGGAATCCAAACGCCTCGGCCACCAGGAAGGAGGCGTTCGAGGCGTTCAAACAATGTCTCGGCCATGGAATTGCGCCTACACTTCTCTTATTGAAAGGATGTTATAACAATTCAAGCAATTATTCTCGCTCCCGTAGGGAGCGAAGAGAATGATTCAAAAATCAAAATCAATGATTAGTGGAGCGTGGTCCGAGCAATCTAAGCCCGCTTGCCGATTTACCTCTGCGGTTTTGAAAGAAGCAAAAGCAGCATTATTTGCCAGAACATAATCAATCCTCCAGCCACGATCTAAGGCCCGTGCTTGACCTCGATTTGACCACCAAGTGTAAGGCCCCTTCTGCTCACCGAAGTGAATCCGATGTAAATCGTGCCAGCCGCTGTCAAGGAAGCGACTGAACCACTCACGCTCATGCGGTAAGAAACCAGATGTGCGTCTGTTTCCACTCGGATTCCAGATGTCATTTTCTGTATGAGCGATATTCAAATCTCCAACTAAAATCGCAGGTTCTGGTGAAGCAAGGAATTTCTTGGCCCAAACCAACAAATCCTCCAACCATCTATCTTTGTAGGCTTGTCTTTCGGGACCAGAACCTCCATTTGGCAAGTAGATATTGATACAAGTTAGAGGACCACATTTCGTGGTTAAGACACGCCCCTCTAAATCATCAGGATCTAATTGAGTTCCTATGCCACGACCAAGCTCCTCCATACCAACACGAGACATCGAGGCGACCCCTGAATACCCCTTGCGTTCGGCCGGATGCCAGATGACCTCGTGACCGTCAGGAAGAGTCCAGTCTGTTGGAAGTTGTTCAGGAAGTGCACGCACTTCCTGGAGTAACCAGATGTCTGCATCTATCCTCTCAATGAAGTCATCCAAGCCTTTGCGGATTGCGGCTCGGATGCCATTCAAGTTCCAGGTGACGACGCGCATGAGGGGGGCTCACTGAGATAGGTCTTTGACTTTCTCGACTAAATCCATCCTACTAATTCTCCACATTCCGTATGGTGTGAGAATTACTGAGATGAAAACAACAACGCCAACAAGTTGTGCTGCAACCAGGAAATCAGACTTCACAGTCAGATAAAATGCCCATTGAACAAATGTAGAAATTAATGCTTGAGTGCCAAATATGGTGAAAATGGTGGCGAGAATGCCGCCTATCAAACCAATAGCGATATGTTCACCCAACATCATTCCACCGATCCTGTTGATTGGAGCACCAAGCACTCTTAGTGTCGCAATCTCTACATCTCGTTCTGCAAGATTCATGATTAGTGTATTGAATAAAACAACAATTGCAATGATTATTCCAAGCGCAAGAATTGAATTGTATATTGCTTGTTGTTGTTTCAAAAGAGACTCAAAGGTTTTGATTAAGTCCTCTTTTTGAGTAACTCCAAGTGAAATTTCGCCCAATTCATTGTCAACTTCGACTCCCTCTGGCAAATCAATCAAAACAGAGGTCGCTTCAATTCCTACTACAGGAACGAGATCTTGGCGATGGAAATACATGGTTCGTGACACTTCTCCTTGAGTAATACCGGTTATCTCAATATCCAACGAAGTTGAACCAAACATAATCGTCTGAGTTTGTCCAATTTGCCAATCGAGAAAGTGCTGCAATCCCTCATCAACCAGCACCTGTGTAACTTCAGAATTAGCAACAGGGAGTGTTCCTTCTTTAAGATCTAAAACTATCATAGAATTATCGTTAGTAGAAACCGTATCCAACCCATAGGTCAAGAGATACCTCGTATCCCCCTCTGGGTTAGCTGGGAAAACTAACATCGACTCATGAGATGCACCTCTCTCATCAGCCCATTCATTCACTGCCACCTCCCCTCCGAAGGGAACAATAACTTGAGCGTCCCAATTCTGGTTATTCTCAACATTGCCAACTACAGCATCTTCCATTGTAGCCATCATCAGTGTCATACTGCCAAAAATTAGCATTGACAGGCCGACAGCAACGAATGTGAAGGCTAGCCTAGTTGGTTTTCTAATGCTAGACCTGATAGTTAGACCAACTGTAGAAGGTAATCTCGAAGTTAACTTCTGTAGACCTCGAGACGAGAGTCTAATCTGATGTTGGCCACGCATGATTTCCAGAGGCTGTAGTCTAGAGGCTTGGATAGCTGGAAAAATTCCAGAAAACAAAACAATTAACATCGCGATTCCAGAAATTTGCAGAAGGATAGGAGTTACATCTGCAGGTTCAATAATTGGAATACCCAATAATTCTTCATACATATTCAACATGGCTGGAGCACCCAAAAATACTCCAAGAATTATACCAAATAAACAACCGATTAAACCTATTAAAATGGGCATCAAGATATATCCTGGAATTATAGCATTTCGCGGAATTCCGAGTGTTCGCAATATTGCAATCTCTCTAGCCTGAGATTGTACCAATCTCTGAAGGCTCAAGAAGATGGTTATTCCAGCAACTATTGCGATCATTGCAGTAACTGGAACATACATCGACATCGCACCTTCTGCATCGGTACGAAGAAATTCTACAGATTCGATTCCTGAACGACTGTAAACCAATGAAGGAGAATCATCAATATCTTGTAAGATAGAAGCTAGTTCTACAATAATTAAACTGAGTTCTTCGCCTTCGATTTCGGTGGTCGTCTGTAAATCATACTCTGGAGTCCCAACTATATCGATGAGGAGAAGATTTGCAGAACCAGAACTAAGATTTGCCAATTTTTCAAGGCCTCCTGAAGTCAAATATCCAGTAGCAAATGTTCCAGGTTCTGAAGGAAATAATGAGCCACTCTGGGTGAAGTACAGGTGATTTGAATGATGACCAATACCCACAATGGTGTAATCCATGCTTCCTGCTCCGGAACCTATCGAAATACTATCACCAATCTCAATATTCATTCCTTCAGCCACCCTTACATCGACGACTATCTCATCATCTGCACTGGCCATAACACCTGAGCAGCAATCGTGGTCCGGAAACCACACTCGATCGACATATCCTTCATCAATACCGTGCCAAACAGCAGGAATGATTGATTCTTCACCATCTTCATTTGTGTGAAACATGACTCCATCGAGTTTCAAACGAGGTTCGCATTCATTTAGCACTAAATCTGAATCGGGCCATTGATTTGCGATTTCCTCACAAATTGAATCAGCAGTACTGCCATCCCATGCCCAACTAGGATTTTCAACCCAAATATCTGCAAGGTTTACTCCCTCATCAGTATCCGCATAGATGTCATCGTACATGTTTGAGGCTGTGTGAGCATATGCTGCAAAAGAAATACCTGCGAAAACACCAACCATCACCATGAGTACTACAGCGAAGAGGCGAATCTTTGTCCGCCATAGGCTTCTTGCCAAACGCTTTGTAAGTAATCCAAACAAGAATATCACCTCATTCAACAATTTCGTCAGACTTTACTTTTCCACTGTCAATTCTTACAACTCGTGTAGCATATTCAATCAATGATTCGTCATGAGTCACGAAAACACAGGTAATCCCTTCCGCCTCACATGCCTTGACTAGTACTTCCATGACCATAGATGAGGTCTTTGAGTCTAGGTTTCCTGTCAACTCATCACCGAGTAGAAGTCTCGGACTCTTGGCAAGGCTTCGGGCGATTGCAACCCTTTGTTGCTGCCCTCCACTAATCTCAGCAGGAAATCTATCCTTCTCGTTCTCTAAGCCAACTAGTTTCAGTAAGTTACGAGCGCGGGCCTCGTCTCGTCCATCTGATAATTCTTGAATCAGCAATATATTCTCAAGTACAGTTAGATCTTGAAGAAGATTGAAGAATTGGAATACATATCCAATGTTTTCTCTTCGAAAGGTTGTCATCTTCTCTGAATTCTCTTGAGGAACTGGAGAACTAGCGAAGTTGTAGGAACCACCAGTAGGTGTGTCTAAGGCAGATAGACAATTGAGTAGAGTGGATTTCCCAGAGCCTGAAGGACCAAGGAGAATTATTCTCTCTCCCTCATTAATTTCCAGATCAATTCCATCAAGTGCCTTCACAGTTCCTGACGGCATCACATAATGGCGTTTTATTCCCTTCATCTCAACTAATGGTGCAGACATAGAACTACTCCGTAGTTCTCCCTAAGGAGACATTCTAATCAACTTCTCTGTGAAGAAATTAGGAATTGCCAACACCTGCAAAGAATGCCATTGAATCACGGAAGAGTTCCTCTCTTCGTCGTCTTTTATTGCGCCTCAAATGCATTATTGTGAAAAGAACAGCTAGGAGAATGATGAATGGAATGAAAGCCTCAGCATGGTATCTTTCCATGAATTCAATTATCCCACGTGCTGTGTATGCCCATGTCAATGATGCAGCAGTTCCTCCAAACAAACAAGCGGCTAATACTCGTTGAAATTTCATTCTAGCAACCAGACCTAACATTGCACCAACTAGTACACCACTAGCCATAAACGGGATCCAAACGAAGACTATCAAGAACCAAAATCCGTATTTATCGATTCGGTCTTGATTCTTGTGAGCAACGTATTCAACACTAGATAGAATATCTCCCATGAATGGATTTTGAAGTAATGCTCCGGTGATTCCACCTTGTTTAGCAACCATTGCCTCGCCGACCAATTCCTCTTCTTCACTTTCTGGCAATATTCCTTTAATTCGTGTCGCAATTCCCAGAGAATAGGGGACATTTTCGAGTGTCGGCTGTTCAACTCTTCCAGCCATAGCCTGATCTGAAAGTGTTGCCTTCTCATTTCTAGCACTAACAACTAGCACTCTGCCTACAAGATGAGGTTCGAGAGCAATTTTTAGATGATCATGTAAATCATTCTGAAGATCGGAAAATGTTGGCTTGAAAAAGAAATATGAGAATCGCATTGCTGGTTGGTATATTACACGTACAAACACAGCATCTTCATCCGCTAAAACAGCAGTTCCATAATCAACAAGATCGTGTTTTTTGAACCATCTATTCATGCTAGTGTGCGCTGCAGCCTCAAGCCATCCGTATGCACTCATCTCAGTGAAAAATGAGGAGTAGTCTTCAAGTGGAGTTATTTTCTCATTTCCTATTTTCAAGGACATAAGACTTGATTCATGTGCTTCATATATACCGTCATCAATACACATTAGGCGCATTTGCAATGGTCTCATCTCACCAAACACTGCAAATTCTTCCAATAAACTACGAGTCAATACAGCACGGATATCTATAGGCTCAGATATTGTTGTACTACGAGTTGTGTATGGTATCAAAACATCAATTGAAATTGCACGTTCCTGCATCTTCATCTTTTCAAAATCAATGTCTATTCGGAGAGTCTCTGTAGATTTTCGGAGTATTCTTTGAATTAACCGACGAAGTTGTTTTTCAGTTAGTAAATCGTCTGTATCTCTATGATACATTTTTTGCATTAGAGGGTATTGTACGCATAGAAAGAACAGAGACATGCCCAATGAGACCATTGCCATCCACCAAGCAGGTATTCCAGCGCTTCCGCCGGTGAGCATAGCAGCCTCACGGCCACCAACCCATTCGGCACCCATCATTATCCAGCCCCATTCCCCTAATCCTTCAATAGTCCAACAAGAGCGTGGGTCTTCATCAATCACCTCAACATGAGTGGAAATTTCAAGTTCAAATGATTTCGAATGTAATTCCCCTTCGCTAGCCTCGACCAAGACCTGTAATTCCTCTTGAGACATTGACTCAATATCATCTTCTACACTGATAAACCAAATTTTGGCTGAGGCATTGTAGTGCCCTTTTTCGAGATCTGATGGGTCGTATTCTAATTCTTGGTCACCTATGCCACCTTGTAGTAAATTGACTGATTCATTTTCAATAAATAACCCAATTACTGTTGGAGTAAATGAATCCACATTATGAGAAATAACCTTCACAACATGTCCATCAACATCGTAGAATACATTGAACCATACCTCCCCTCTCTTATCGACACATTCTTCACCGGGATCGAGTGGAGTTTGAGATAGTGTTTTGTCAATAACAATTGAATCTGAGGCCACCCCACCGGATGACATAACAAAAACACCGCCAAAGAAGATGGCACCAATGATTACTCCAACAATTAATGTATAATCTTCAAATGCACCTCGAAAGAATCTCTTATCTCCTTCACGGCGTTGTCGGATTAGATTCAACTCCTTGTCGAGTTTGTCATTCTCAACCTCATCCAAGGCACTTGCCGCGGTCACAAACGAGACAGGGGTGGTCAAGGACATGAATTAGACGGTTGAGTATTTTGAGTTATACACAACTCGAACAAAAACAAAAATGCAGGATTCACTGTCTTTTGGAGGTGAAAACCGCTGCAATCAAACATATAATTCCAAGAAGTCCACTGAATCCTGGAAGATTGGGGGTTACTGCCTTGGACTGAGACACATATTCTTCAGCCCATGTATCATAAATCTCAAAGATTAATGGAATATCGGTGACATTAGTAATTAGTAATTCATCACCTGCTGAAATCATTCCATCACCGTCATTATCTGAATAAGAATAAGTCAGCCAAGAGCCATCTTCAAAACTCAATGTAACTGGAAGAATCTTTAGTTCTTCAGAGTGGATTATAGTACAATCATCAAGATTAGATGAAGAATTGCATTCTAGGGTTCTGAACTCAAAGTCTGATATTGGTGCATTGAAGATTTGTGAGGTGTTTATTTCGATGATTGAATCCACAGGTTTGGGGGCAGGTTCCTGAATTGTTGGATTTAATTCACCAAAGAACATATGTTCTCCAATAATCTCATATCTATAATACTGGAAAATTCCAGAATCAATATTTTCAATGACAAGAATTTTATTGTCGATATACAGAGAAATATCCTCAACATCACCACATGCGGAGTCTTCACTAAACCAAGTTAATGAGGAATTTGAGCAATCTTCTTCATTGTAATCAAGAAAATATGTGAGTAACTCATCTGATGAATATGATTTAATTAAGAATTCTTCACTCTGTGATTCCATAGCCCACTTTGTTGTTTCATTGAATCTGGGTGTGTCATCGCTCAATAATGGAGGTAATTCATCAATTCCCAAAATTTCACCGCACCATTCTGGATAGTTTGGTTTACGTGTAAGAGCTTGTTCTATTGTTTCATCTTGCCAGTCATCTAAACCACTAGCGTTAACAAGTACCAAACCACAACCCCAGAATTGATTCATTGTCCACTCATTAGTGTCACCAACACTAGTGAAGTTTCTTCCTTCATTAGGATCAATAATAAATTCATCATTCCAATCAATTGGTAATGATGTCCTCGGAAGATTATCTTCGATATTGATTACAACTGAGTCGCCCCAAAATGCATTATATTCCATTATTGAATTTGAAGACTCATTTTCTGCTGTCATCACGTATGAAATGAGTTGTTCCTCCTCAGAAAGAGAGACAGACATTGTCATTTCCTGATTGCTTTCTTCATCAAACCAATCAATGAATAAAACATGTTTTGACTCAATTGAATCCCATGTAATATTGTAATTTGCAGAGAGAGGGAAATGGTCAATTACTGTGATTCCGGGTTGATTCTGAGTATCTTCATTTTGTTCAAATGCGTCAATAAGTTGCAATACATCTGGGTCGGCATCTCGAGTAAGAGTTTTTGAGGATTGAGGGTCAACCTCTGAGATTCCAGAAAAGGAAGATTCAACACTTACTGATTCACCCACCTGTTTAATCGAAAAATCGATCAATGCTAAAGAAGGAACTTCTGTTCTAACTTTGAAATAAGCGGAAGAATTTGCTAAATCAATCATTACAACTCGATCCATGTTTGTGGTTAATTCACCGCCAAAATCTTCATTGTATGAAGAAGAAATCATATGTATTGAATAACCTACTTTTGGAGACTCATCTAGTAATTCATGGATATCCATAGAGGATTCTAACTTCGCATTGAAGGTATCCAATGAGACTAGGTAAATACAGTCCTCTAAGGCTTGAGTTGTAGCATTTTCATCATAGTTCGCTGCATTTTCATCCACGCAGCCCAGTACATCATCAATGAACTCCTCAATCTCGGATTCTTCAAAGCAACCAGCAAAGATTGTTGTCACTAATATCAAGGTCGAGAGTAAGGCAACTGCTCTCGTCATAACTCATTCGAGTCGGAAGACAGACATGAACCTGATGCCGACAGTTCGGCAACAAATTGTAGATTCACGATTAATCTCGGCGGGAAATTAAACCTGCACCAATCAAACAAATCATTGCAAGGAATCCACCAAAACCAGGTAATGATAGACGACCTGCTGTTGAATCATCAGTATATTGTCCTGCCCATGTGTCATAAATAGCCACATAGAATCCCATGGAATCATCCACACTACGCACTTCTATGCTAGGAAAGATGGTGCAGGGGACAGGATTTGAACCTGCGAAGCACTACGCACTGGGACCTAAACCCAGCCCCTTTGACCACTCGGGTACCCCTGCTTATTCCGGACGGTTAGAATACACCTCAAGAATCCAACGGAAGGCGAACCTGACCCCATAGGGTCTTAATGAAGGCGCGAGGCGAGGCGATTCTGAGGAGCATATGGCTAGAATAGGAGTTCTTGGATTAGGTAACTGGGGGACCGCACTAGCCAAAGTATGGTGCGAGGACGGTCACAACGTCATGGGTTGGACAATAGAACAAGAAGTCTATGAGGCACTAATGACTGGAAATATCAATCACAAATATCTACCTGGACACGAAATTCCAAATCTAGATGTAACAATGGAATTGTCGGATATCACTGAAACCTGTGAGATTCTTGTGATTGCTCTACCAAGTGGTGTGATTCTTTCTGTTGTCAATGATTTAATTCCCTTGCTACGACCTTCGCATGTTCTTCTCGATTTAGCCAAAGGTCTTGCTCCAAAAGAAGAGAGTGAATCCGGAATGATTTCTCCTGAAATTGAATCTCGTCTAGCAAATGCTGGAAAATCTAATCCGGTAATTGTACTAACTGGGCCAACTATCGCTCCTGAAGTCGCCAGAGGGGTCGTGACTAGCGCAATAATCGCTTGTCACGACAAATCTGTTGCTGAACGAATTTCAGAACGGCTCTCAACAGAAACTCTAGTTCTCTCGTCAACTGACGATGTGATTGGGGCTGAACTTTGGGGCGCATACAAGAACACAGTAGCTCTTGCTTGTGGTCTTGTAGATGGTCTAAGAGATGGAATTGGTGGTGATAATCTGAAAGCCGCCTTGGTTTTGGCAGGATTTAGTGAGGGTATTCGATTACTAGCGGCAATGGGAGCAGAATCCTCTACTGCATTCGGTCCAGCAGGAATCGGGGATCTCTACGTAACATCTACAAGCCCACGCTCAAGAAACAGAACTCTAGGTGAAAAGTTAGGTTCTGGAAAATCACTTGAGACTGCATTAGGTGAAATGCACATGGTTGCAGAAGGTGTTAGGGCAACTAGGATGTTTCTCAAAAGAGCAAGTACCCTTAGTATGGAAGTTCCATTCCTTAGTTCATTAGGTAAATTACTCGATGGAGATCTTGACGTCAATATCGCTGTCAGAATG
>Ga0066828_10001386_pt1 | contig 10195 bp, 10 predicted proteins | sample ETNtaG_24_FD_65497 | JGI IMG/M metagenome (GOLD analysis project Ga0066828, IMG submission 65497) | Marine microbial and viral communities from oxygen minimum zone, Eastern Pacific Ocean - ETNP201306SV47 | ecosystem: Environmental > Aquatic > Marine > Oceanic | place: Pacific Ocean: Eastern... | reverse complement strand
GTATTTCCTGTGGCCCCGACCACTAAAACTGTTTTAGAATTTGAATTGGTTTTTTCGGATGTCATTAATCGGGGATATATATTAACTTAATCTTTAATTCAATTAATTGCCTATCAACAATCCTCGTAGTTGTTTGTTGTTGCGCTTCCTGATCGTAGCCATAACCTTCTCTTCCTTGTTGTGACACGATTGTGACACGGGAAAAAGCCAGGCTGAAAATGGTGGGTGCGACAGGATTTGAACCTGTGACCCCTGCCGTGTCGAGGCAGTGCTCTACCACTGAGCTACGCACCCTAATCCTTTAAGAAAAGAATTAATTAAATATTCACCTATTGCAAAAAATATATAAGAAATAAAGTCTTTTAATAAAATAAAGTAAATTCATGTTAACTAATTATAATTTATTAATTAAATGCTTCATAACTATATTAACGATTTGTTTTAGTGCATATTTTTTCTATTTAGGATGTTTGTCATTAAATATTTATAAATTAAATAGTAATATTTCTTTAAACTTAAAAACTAATATAGATGTTAAAAAAAACAATCATATTAGTAAATCATATAATGCAGATTTTTTGAATAAATCAAAAAATAATGAAATTACTATTGAAAAAGAAATAATCATTAAAATAAAAAAAAATGATGTTTTTAGCAAAATAATTGATCCATTTTTTCAAAAAAATATAATTAAAAACAAAATTATTAATAAATTAAGTAAAGAATATAATTTAAGAAATCTCAAAATTGATCAAGAAATTTACATTTATCAAAACAGTGAAAAAATAACAAAAAAAATAATAATTCCAATAGATTTTTCAACAGATATCGTGATCGAAATTAATGAAACTGAAATTACATTATATAAGAAAAAAACAAATATAACGAAAAGTTTTGAATCTAATAAATTTTTTATTAAATCTTCTCTTTATGAAGATGGTAAAATGGCAGGAGTTCCGCTAGAAATTTTGTCAAAAGCAATTAAGTTGTATAGTTTTGATGTTGATTTTCAACGTGATATCCAAAAAAATGATGAATTTGAAATTTTATATGAAGTTTTTTTTAATAGTATCAAGGGAAGTGTTTCAAATGGAAATATAAAATATATTAAATTAAATTTACATGGAAATAATCTTGAATATTTTATTTTTTATGATGATAACGGTCATTTTGATTATTTTAACAAAGAAGGTAAAAACGTTAGAAAAGCTTTAATGAAAACTCCAATTGATGGAGCAAGACTCTCTTCATCATACGGAGTAAGAAAACATCCAATTTTAGGTTATAATAAATTGCATAAAGGTGTAGATTTTGCAGCACCAAAAGGAACTCCTGTATATGCTGCTGGAAATGGTGTTATTGATTTTGTGGGAAGAAATGGGGGTTATGGAAATTTCATTCGCATTAGACATAATAGTTCCTATAAAACCGCGTACGCTCACTTGAATAATTATAATAAAAATATTTATAAGGGGGCGAGAGTTAATCAAGGTGAAACTATTGGGTATGTTGGATCAACTGGAAAATCAACTGGGCCACATTTACATTATGAAGTAATATATCAAAACAAGCAAATTAATCCTATGAAAATGAAATTACCTTCTGGAAAAATATTAAAAGATGAAGAATTGAAAAAATTCAATAAAGAAGTGAGAATTATATATTCAGATTTTTTATTTTATCTCTACGAATAAATTAAGCAGTATTTTTTTTTGTTTTTACAGATTTTTTTTTAATTGGTTGGGAAATAAATGAAACAGATTCAATTGAGCCGTGGTCATTTTTATCCTCTGTATCTGTAGTTTCTTTGCTCTTACTAGCAGTTTTATCTACTCCAACTAAATTATTTTCACCTTCAGATTTTTCATCAACAGATTTCCTCTCTTCAGGGTTTTGGTTTTCTATGTTTTCTTCAATAAATAATCCTAATTCAATCATTAATCTCGAATAATGATCAGCAAATTGATAATAATATTCAGATTGTATTCTATCACCTGAGGAGGAAGACTCCTTAGCAAGTTTTAAATATTTCTGATATTGTGAAATAATATTTCCTTTATTACGTCCTCTATCATTTGAGAAACTATTGCTCCTTCTATGTCCATGTCTTTTGTTTGACCTAAATGAAACACGTGTATTTTTTTTTACGTACATAGTTAATTATTCAATTTTAATATAATTTATTTGGAAAACCCTAAAACACTAAATAGTTTTCGCTGTATAAACAGTATTCTTACTACATTCTTAAAACAATTAATCAATCTTTATTTAATTTTTTTTTATTAAAAATCAAAATTCTTTCATAATTTTGATAATCAACTATAGTATCAATACAATACATATCAAATTCTTTAAATATTTTGATACATTTATCTTTTTGATTGTACCCAATTTCTACAAAACATAATGATTTAAAATGAGTAATTTTCTGAATTTTATAGGCGATTTCTCTAAAACAAGACAATCCGTCCTTTCCTCCTTTAAGACATATTTCAGGTTCGTAGAGTTTTATTTCCTTGCTTAAATTATAGTACTCATTATTTGTTAAATATGGAGGATTTGTTACAACAACATCAAAATTCTCTTTTGTTTCACACCAGTTACAGCATTTAAACTTAATTTGCTCATAAACATTAAATTTTTTTGAATTTTCTTTCGCAACATTTAAAGCAGATTTAGAAATATCAGTTGCAGTAATCATAGAGTTTTTATATTCCATAGCTAGTGAAACAGCCAGGCATCCTGATCCTGTTCCGATATCAATAATTTTTAATTTTTGTTTTTTGTTTTGAAAATATTTTTCAACACCTTCAATTAATAGTTCTGACTCAGGTCTGGGATCAAGAACATTTTCATTAACAGCAAAAGTATACTTCCAAAATTCTTTTTCTTTAAAAATTTTTGCTAGAGGTTCCATTTTTATTCTTCTTTCAAATGCTGATTGAAACAAATTGAGATTGATTTGGCTTATGTTAAAATTAGTTAAAATGATTTCTTTTTTTAAAATAGATGTTTTATTAAGTAAGGCTCTGAGTTCAATTACAGGATCAGAAAAATTCTTTTCGTGTAAAACTTTCAAATGATTTATTATAAAATTATTCATTTTCAAGATTAGTTATTTTTTTAGTTTCATCATCTGTTAACAAAGGATTTATTATCTCATCTAATTGTCCTTCTAAAACTTCATTTAACTTGTAAAGTGTGAGATTAATTCTATGATCAGAAACTCTTCCTTGGGGGAAATTATAAGTTCTAATTCTTTCTGACCTATCTCCAGTCCCTACTTGAGATTTTCTGTCTTTTGCCCTCTGTTGTTCATTCATTTGAATTTCTTTATCTAGAATTCTTGAACGAAGAATTTTTAAAGCTTTAGCTTTATTTTTGTGTTGTGATTTTTCATCTTGTTGAGAAACAACTATACCAGAGGGTAGATGAGTTATTCTTACAGCACTATCTGTTGTATTCACTGATTGACCACCTGGTCCGCTTGAACGAAAAACATCAATTCGTAAATCTTTTTCATCAATTTTAACATCAATTTCCTCTGCTTCAGGTAATACTGCTACGGTAGCAGCTGAAGTATGCACTCGTCCACTTGTTTCGGTTAATGGAATACGTTGCACTCTATGAACCCCAGATTCGAATTTTAACTTTGAAAAAACACTTTTCCCTGAAATATTACAAACAACTTCTTTAATTCCATTAAGCCCAGTTTCAGATATAGATAAAATTTCAAAACTCCAATTGTTAAGATTAGAATATTTCTGATACATACCAAAAAGATCAGCTGCAAATAAAGAGGCTTCGTCACCTCCAGTTCCTGCACGTATTTCTAAAATAGAGTTTTTTTCATCATTAACATCTTTTGGAATAAGAAGTTTCAATAAATCTTGTTCGACTAATATAATTTTCTTGTTTTTTTCTCTTAATTCATCATCAGCCATCATGCGTATAGAACTATCTTTGTCATTTAATAAAGCGTTTAGATTTTCTATATCTTTTTTTACAGAATTATATTGATCAATTAACTTTACTATAGGCGTTAATTCGGAATATTCCTTATTTAACTTAATTAGCTTATCTCTATCTAAATTGTCTTGGTTCGATAAGCTTTTTTCAATATCTTGATACTTTTTGACAATTATGTCAAACTGGTTTTCAAAATTATTCATTAACTTAATTTTTTTATTAATTCTTCCAGGGACAGTTTTTCTTGAGAGAAATCAAGTAAATTTTTTAATGTGTATCTATTATTATTATATTCTTCTTCTCCAATAATAATAACGAACTCAGCTTTTTTATCACTCGCAAATGCAAGAGATTTTTTCAAATTATATTTATAGCCCCAGTAAACAGGTATCTTATTTTCATGAAGTATGCTTAAAACTTTGATGCCATAATTTTTTAAAGATTCATCAATTACAATAAGATGATTTCTAATCATACTTTTCCCAGGCAAATCCATAAGTAACATTAGTCGTTCTATTCCCCCTGCCCAACCAACTCCAGGTATATCAGGTCCTCCTATCATTTTAACAAGACCATCGTATCGACCTCCGCCGATAACAGTATTTTGTGTTCCTAAATTATGATTTTTAAATTCAAAAACAGTATGACAGTAATAATCTAATCCTCGTACTAGAGTCTTATCAACAACAAAAGAAATATTTGTTTCATTTAGCAAAGCTTGTACATCTTCAAATTTTTTCTTTGCTTCACTTGAATATAAGTTCCTAATGTCTGGAGCATCTTTACTAATCTCTATATCTTTAGAATTTTTTGAGTCTAAAATTCTTAAAGGATTAGTATTTATTTTGCTTTGACTATCTTCAGATAAATCGTTTTTATATTTACTGAAGAAAGAAGATAATTTTAATTTAAATGATTTTAATGTGTCTCTATCACCAAGAGAATTGATGTGAAGTTTAAATTGTTGGTTGGGAAGAATATTTATCAAAATTGAATTAGCGAGTAATATTAATTCTACATCTGCCAATGCTTCGTTTGTGCCAATAATTTCAAAATTCATTTGATAAAATTCTCTAAATCGGCCCTTCTGAGGTCGTTCCCTTCTAAACATTGGACCAACTCCAAAGAACTTTGCGGGAAGTTGATTAAGCAGATTATTTGATATGGCGGCACGTATTATAGGTGCTGTATACTCTGGTCTAAGTGTTAAAGATGAATTATTTCTATCATTGAAAGTATACATTTCTTTAAGTACTACATCACTTTGCTCACCTAATGGCTTACTAAATAAAGAAGATGACTCAAAAATAGGGGTGATGATTTCGTTAAATCCAAAAGAATTTGCTAAATCTTTTATCAATTTTTCAATAACATTAAATTTTTCCAAATCATTTCCATAAATGTCATGCGTACCACGTACAGGTTGAGGTTTCATAATCTATTCACTGTTTGGTTGTTTGCTTCTTTACGTATGATATCTTCAAGATATGTTGATAAATCCTCGTTTTTAATACGATGATCTTTTTTGCCATTAATATATACCATATGCGTATTATTTCCACCTCCAGTTATACCAACGTCAGTCATTGTAGCTTCACCAGGACCATTAACAACACATCCTATTATCGAAATTGTTATAGGAGCTGAAATATCTTCAAGAGATTTTTCTAATTTTTTTACAGTCTCTACTACAGGAAATTGTTGACGAGCGCATGAAGGACAAGAAATAATTTTAACACCTCTGTGCCTCAAACTTAAACTTTTTAATATATCATATGCAACTTTTACTTCTTCTTCTGGCTCATCAGATAACGAAACTCTTATTGTGTCTCCAATGCCCATAAGCAACAGTTTACCAATTCCTATAGATGATTTGATGGATCCTGATCTTCTACCTCCTGCTTCTGTAATACCTAGATGTAAAGGATAGTCACATTTGTTTGCTAAAATTTCATATGCTTTTGTTGCCAAAAAAACATCCGAGGCCTTAACGCTGATTTTAAAATTAAAAAAATTGTTGTCTTCCAAAATTTTTATATTATCTATAGCACTTTCTACCAAGGCTTCCGGAACAGGTTCTTGATATTTTTCCAAAATTTTTCTTTCAAGACTCCCTCCATTAACCCCTATTCGTATAGCGCAATTGTTATCTTTTGCTGCTTTAATCACATCTTTAATTTTTTCTTTTGAGCCAATATTGCCAGGATTTATTCTTAAGCATGACGCTCCGTTTATGGCTGATTCTATTGCTCTTTTATAGTGAAAATGCACATCAGCAATTATTGGAATTCTACTTTTTTTGCATATTTCTTTTAGCGCTAGTGAAGATTCTTGATCAGGAACTGATACCCTTGCAATATCAGCTCCAACAATTCTGACACGATCAATTTGAGAAAGTGTGGAGTTGACATCAGAAGTAATAGTATTTGTCATTGTTTGAACACTAATTGGAGCATCTCCTCCAATCTTGACATTGCCGAGATGAATAACTCTAGATTTTCGCCTATCAATTTTTTGATATGAACGTTGCATTAATAATTTGTATCAATTAATTATTAAAATCAGAACTAATAACCAAAGAATCTATTACTTCGCCTTTTTTCCCAACCTTACCTCTTACTTTTCCATTTATTAAAACAAGAATATTGCCAGCATTGCCTGTTGTAAGAGTAAAATTGTCAGCAACAGAATATGAATATTCTTCATTGTCACCCATTAGCCTACTTAGTACAATTTGGTTTTCTTTGTTTCGAAGTTGAATCCAGGTTGAGTCAAAAATTTTTAAAGTGATTATATTATCTGATTCAAAGAGTTGATTTTCAGAAGTAGATGCAATTACGCTGCCTTCATTTACAAGAATATTATCATGAACTATGTCTATCGATGTTAGTATTCTTTTGTTACTATCTTCTGAATTTATTTTATTAACGTTTTCTAGAGCCAATTGAATTTCAATTTCTTCAATTTCTGATTCTAAACTTTCTGATAAATTAGGAAGAATAGAATAATTTGGATGTATATCATTTGTTTTAATAAATAAAAAATAGAAACCAAAAGAAATTAAAATTATTGAAAAAACGGAAAAGGTTGTTGTTGCTAAATAATAATTAGTTCTTTCTAGAGGTTTTGGTAGTTCATCAATTAAATCTTCTTTATCAATTAAATTTTGAACTTTAAACAGTCTTACGACCTCATTATCATTTAAACTTAAAAATTTAGCATAGGCACGAATATGCCCAATGAAATACACTAAATCCAAATGATCAGAAGTTTCATTATTTTCAATCATTTTAATGAGATCCGAATGAATATTTAATTCTTCAGCAACAGTTTTGAGATTAATTTTTTTCTTTAATCTTGATTTTTTTAAATGTTCGCCAACAAATACCATATTATACTTATTTATATGTAAAAAAAATCAAATCAATTGTTAATACCAAGTTTATAAGCAGTATGAAGTGAATTGACTGCATTATTAGTGTATTTTTCTTCAATTAAAACGCTGATTTTAATTTCCGAAGTTGATATTGCTAAGATATTTATTTGTTGATCTGCTAATGTCTGGAACATTTTTTCAGCAACCCCAGATTGTGACATCATACCCATACCAATTACAGATATTTTAGCAACTTCAGAGTTTGTTGAAAGTTGCTTATAAAGAATTTTTTTACTATTTTTCTTTAAAAGATTTTTTGATATTTTCATATCTTTATTTAGGACAGTAAATGTCAAATTAGCACTAATGCCATCTTGAGATATATTTTGAACAATCATATCAATATTAATATTGTTTCTTGATAAAATCCTAAATATTTTCGCAGCAATCCCTGGCTTATCAGGTATGCCGGATATTGTAATTTTAGATTCATCTTTGCTATATGAAACTCCACTCACTACTTCCTTTTCGATTAATTTTTTCTCATTTACAATAAGAGTGCCTTCTTGATTTGTTAAAGAAGATAAAACTTGAAGTGTTAAGTTGTTCTTCATTGCTAGCTCAACAGATCGGGTATGGAGAACTTTAGCGCCCATAGATGACATCTCCAACATTTCTTCATAAGATATTTTATCAATTTTTTTTGCATTTTTTACAATAGCTGGATCGCTAGAATATACTCCTTCCACATCTGAAAAAATATCGCATCTTTCAGCATTTAAAGAAGAGGCTATTGCAACAGCTGTTGTGTCTGAGCCCCCTCTTCCTATAGATGTTATTTTTCCTTCTGTGTTTACACCCTGAAACCCAGCAAGAACAACCACATCATATTCAGCTAAATATTTTAAAATATTATCTTTATTTATGTTCAAAATTTTTGCTTTTTCATAAGAAGAATCTGTAATTATTGGCACTTGCCATCCTAGTAATGGTATGCTTTTGATTTTCATCTTATTTAATAACATAGACAAAAGACCTACAGTTACTTGTTCCCCCGAGGTAAGTATTAAGTCATTTTCTTTTGATGATGGATAATCAATTTGATCAATTAATTTTTGTAGATCATTAGTAACTCCTGCCATTGCTGACAAAACAATAACTAATTTATATTTTTTATAATTCTTATTAATAATAGAAGCGACATTATTAATCTTACTTATATCGGCCACTGAGGTACCGCCAAACTTCATAACAACTATCTTCATTGACTTACATTATTAATATATTAAATTGAAATAGCTCCATATAATTTTTAACTAATAGTAACAAGACCTATGATAAAAAATACCTCTAAAACTTCAGAATTTAATCATTTTGAAACTCTTGCGGATGAATGGTGGGATCCAAATGGCAAATTCAAAATTCTACACTTATTAACTCCAATAAGAATGAAATATATTAAAAATAACTTATTTGAAAAAAAACAACTTATTAAATCTTCTAAGAAATCTCTAAGTAATTTTAATATTTTAGATTTGGGATGTGGAGGAGGATTAGTTTGTGAACCTTTGGCATGTTTAGGAGCAAACATAACTGGAATTGATTTTGTAAAACAAAATATTATTGCCGCAAAAAAACATGCAAAAAAATCAAACATAAACATAGAATATTTTCATCAGAATCTAAATAATCTCAAACTTAAAAAAAAATATGATGCTGTGTTAATTCTTGAAGTATTAGAGCATATAGAAGATTGGAAAAAAATAATTATAAATGTAAAAAAATTATTAAAACCAGGAGGAAAAATAATAATATCAACAATTAATAGAAATTTTGTTTCAAAATTTTTTGCAATTTTTATTGCTGAAAATATCTTAAATTGGGTTCCAAAAAACACTCATACATTTAGTAAATTAATTAAACCCGAAGAATTAAAATCTTTTTTAAACAAAAACAAAATCAATGTAACAAATCTCACTGGTTTAGTTTTTAACCCGCTATCCGGTCAATGGATGTTAGACAAAAACAATTGTCTTATAAATTATTTTTGTACGGCAATAAAATCTAATTAGTTTTTTTTGTAGGCGCCCATGGAAGAGGGACCACGTTGATTTCCTCCTCAGCTAGTTCCTTAGTTTGTTCCATAGTTGCTTCACCATAAATTGGTTTTTCTTCTTTTTCACCATATTTCATTTTTTTTGCTTCTTCAGTAAACTTATTTCCAACATATTCAAAATTTTCTTCAATAATTTTTTTGTATTTTTTAATATTATTTGAGACTGCCTTTTTTAATTGAATATTTTTTTTTGAATTGTTTTTTGTTGGAAGATTTGGTGCCGACAAAGATTTTGTTATGGATACACTATTACAACTTGGACAATTAATAATTTTTTTTCTTTTTTGATTATTAAATTCTTTAGTGTTCTCAAACCAGCCTTCAAATTCCACGGAACAAATTTTACAATTTAAGTTAAAAACAATCATTATTATAATATTGTATCTAAATATCAATTTTCAATATTCATAGCTTTTTTTTCAGAAACTATATCCATAATAATCGAACCAGCTTCAATTTTTTCGCTTGTAATCGTATTTTCACTTAAAACTATGCCCATATTTTTAAAAATAGGTAAAGAAATTTTTTTCTTCTTATCATACAGATCAAATAGTAAGATTTTCTTAACACCGTTAATCACAATAGATAAGGTGTCATTATTACAACATAACTTAATTTTGGATAATGGATTTTTATATAAGTTAATTGAAAGAAATAATGGTCGGTTTTTAAATTTAAATTTTATTGATTGATTGTTTTTTTTCTCCAGAGTAGTTACTAAATCGTCTAGTATA
>Ga0066828_10001383_pt1 | contig 10199 bp, 6 predicted proteins | sample ETNtaG_24_FD_65497 | JGI IMG/M metagenome (GOLD analysis project Ga0066828, IMG submission 65497) | Marine microbial and viral communities from oxygen minimum zone, Eastern Pacific Ocean - ETNP201306SV47 | ecosystem: Environmental > Aquatic > Marine > Oceanic | place: Pacific Ocean: Eastern... | reverse complement strand
GCGAACATCAGAGACTATCCTCGGCTGCATGATTATTCATCACGATGTACTTCAGGGTATTAATACAGGCAGAAAATTCCGCCGGGACTATTGTCGAAGTCTCGTCCTCGGTAATTATAGCGGGACCGCTGATTTCGTTCCCCGGTTCTAAATCCATGCGCCAATAGACAGGACAATCGACAAATTCACCGAGCCCGGTGTCATAGACTTGCCGATGTCCGATAGGATCAGGCGCGGTCCCGTCGATGGAGCCATCGGCCCTGTTCGGTTGCGCTTCTTTGGTGGAGACGGTCACGGACCAGGAGACGCTTTGAATATCCATATCATCAATCTTTAAGCCGTAAATGTCTTGGTACATTTTTTCATAGGCGGCGCGAAGTTTCACGGTGTCTTCCTTTGATAGAAGACCATCGGGCAGGGAAATCCGCAGTTCGTGGCCTTGCCCCACGTAGCGCAGTTCAACAAATCTTGTTTCAAATAATTTTTGGCCGGTTAAAACGCCATCGTTGACCACCGCCCGCGCTTCGGCGCTCATTTCATCCAATAATTTATTGATACGGTCTGAATCAAATTGACGAAAATCAATATTGAGTGATCGAACGACTTCAAAAGAGATTGGTGTCCGCAAAAAACCTATAGCCGACCCGACCCCCGCACCTTTAGGCACTACCACCTTGCCAAGACCCAATTTCTGCGCCAGCCGGCCGGCATGGAGCGGCGCTCCGCCGCCAAAGGCGATCATGGTGTGTCGACCCATAACCTTGCCGCGCTCGATGGCGTGAACCCGTGCGGCATTGGTCATATTTTCTTCGACGATTTCGGCTATACCGGCAGCTGGCCAATGGTCCTGTAAATCGAGCTTTTCCCCTACATTCCGCGCCAAAACAGCCTTTGACTTGTTTCGATCCAAGGATAGTTTGCCTCCGGCAAAATGTTCGGAATCAAGTTTGCCGAGCTCTAAATTGGCATCGGTCACCGTCGCATTATCCCCCCCTAAACCATAGCAGGCAGGACCTGGTTCAGACCCGGCGCTGTCTGGACCGACGGTTATGCGGCCCATGTCATCAACCCGCGCAATAGAGCCGCCTCCGGCTCCAATTTCCACCATTTCAATGACCGGTATGCGCACCGGCAGACCACTGCCCTTCAAATCTCTGTACATACGAGCAACTTCGAAGGAACGCGAACGTTCAGGCTTACCGTTTTCAATCAGACATATTTTCGCCGTCGTGCCCCCCATGTCAAAGGAAAGAACACTCTCCAAACCGCATTCCAAAGCAACCTGGCTAGCCAGAATGGCGCCGCCGGCAGGACCGGATTCGACGAGTCGGATGGGAAATTTCGTAGCATTTTCCAGGGTCGTCAGACCGCCGCCCGACATCATCAAAAACAATGGACAATCCATTTTTTGGTCAGTGAGCATCGTCTGCAAACGATAGAGGTACCTAGACATCAAGGGCCGAATATAGGCATTGGCGCAGGTCGTTGAAAATCGTTCATATTCCCTCATTTCCGGGCAAACGTCGCTGGATATGCAGACAGAAACGTTGGGTAATTCCTCCAATAGAATTGCCCGAACCCTGCGCTCATGATCTGGAAAGGCGTAGGCATGCATCAAGCCTACGGCGATAGCACCAATATTTTGCGATTTCAACTGACGGGCTGATTGTCGGACTTGATCTTCTTCCAAAGCCACCAGAACTTTGCCGTTGCCGCTGATTCGCTCTTTGACCGGTAAACGTAGCTCCCGCTGCACCAGGGGGATCGGTTTATCCATAAACACGTCATAATGTTCGAAGCGCTGTTCGAACCCCATTTCAATGATGTCCCGGAAACCTTCCGTGGTCAGAAATGCCGTCTTGGCACCTTTGCGTTCAATTAAAGCGTTAGCGGCGAGGGTCGTGCCGTGGATAAATATGTCGATCTGGCCGGCTGTCAATTTTGCCTCCCTGAGAACAACTTCAACACCGTCGATAACGCCGTTCTCGGGCGCTTGAACCGTTGTCAGAACTTTGGCCGTAAAACGTCCCTGAGCGGTATCAAGTACAATGTCTGTAAAAGTTCCGCCGATATCGGCGGCCAGTCGATTGGTGTCTTTAACGCCCATGGTGATCTACTGTTTTTCCCGGGTCTGCTGACTAATTCAGCCTTTATCGGCTCTTGTCCGAATATCATATTTCACTATAATACATATTTGCAAGAAAATTCCAGATTTGATAGAACCATAAACAGGGACGCAGATCAGCCGTGGACCAGAGCGCCTTAAAAATAACCGATTGCCTGAAGCGGGATGCATCTGATCCCCTCCGAAGTTTCAAAGACCGTTTCGCCTTGCCGCCGTCAGGTTCGATCCATTTTGATGCCAACTCCATCGGAGCCATGCCCAAAAATGCGCCGGAACGGGTTCAGCGATTGCTGGAAGAAGGCTGGCGGAAACTAAGCCGGCGGGGCTGGTCGGAGTTGGATTGGCTGGATAAATCGAAGACTATGGGCGCCGGTATCTCCCATATCCTGGGTGCCCACCAAGATGATGTCGTTGTCTGCGATAACACAACAATCAACCTGTTCAAAATTCTCAGCTATGCCTGGCGCATCAGGAAAAACGGTTCGGCGATCCTGACAGAAGCGCACAATTTTCCAACGGACATATTCGTTGCTGAAGGTTTTAAAAATCTATTGGATGGCTTTGATGTCGATTGTGATCTGCAATTCGCCGAAACCCGTGAAGACGTACACGATCAATTGGGCGATGACACCGCCGTTCTGTATTTGACTCATACGGATTACCGCTACAGCCAACGCTGGGACATGTCTGAACTCACCAAAAAAGCGCACGAAAAAAACACCCTGGTCATTTGGGATCTGTCTCATTCCGCCGGGGCTTTGGAAATCGATTTGATGGGATGCAATGCCGATTTCGCCGTTGGTTGTGGTTATAAATATCTGTGCGGCGGCCCTGGATCACCAGCCTTTATTTTTATCCATCCCAGCCATCAAAACGCCGCCTGGCCAACCATTGCCGGTTGGCTGGGTCATGCCGACTTCTTCGCTTTCGCCAATACATTTACCCCCAATCCCGGAGTCCAGGTACACAACACCGGATCACCTTCCATCATCGCCAACGAAATCTTCGATTGCGCAGTGGATATTTGGCGTGACGTCAACATCAAGGATGTGGGGACCAAGCATTGCTCCTTAAGCGAAACGGTTATTCAGTTGATTGAACAGGAATGCAGCCATCTTGGCGTCAGCGTTATCTCTCCCAAGAATTATTTTCTGCAAGGCGGCCATATAGCCTTCGAACACGAAGGTGCCGGCGCCTTATGTGAAGCCTTGTTCGAGCACGGTATGATCTGCTCCTTTCGAAAACCGAATTCCATCCGACTGGGGATAAGTCCTCTCTACCATAGCCACGAAGATATGTGGGACGGCGTTCAACGCATCAAACAAATTATTTCCAGCGAAGTCTGGCGGAATCCAAGATTCCAGAAAATAACCATTTAAAAAGAGGGTATATCAATGTCTGCAAGACTAGATCGTCCCGTCGCCTATATTGAAGGCATCGGCCAGTCCGTTGTCAAAAAAGTCGACCTACCCAAGGACGTCGATATCCTGAACCTGGCGACCAATGAATCCAGTTTCGGCGCATCTAAAGCTGTTCTGGACGCTATAAGGGAGCAAGCGGAAAAGCCGCACCGCTATCCTGACCCACTCAGCACGGAACTGCGCCATGCCATTGGCCAGCATTTTGATCTGGAAGCCGATCAAATTGTATGTGGTAATGGCTCGGAGGAACTCCTTGATGGTATCGGCAGAATTTACGCCCGACCCGGTGACGAAATACTCTTTTCCGAATACGGTTTTCTACAATTTCCCATCGTCGCGTACCGCGCCGGCGCCACCGCCATTAAGGCACCGTCGCCGAACCTAACAGCCAATGTAGATACATTGTTGGAAAACGTTACCGACCGGACAAAAATTTTGTTCCTGGCAAATCCGGAAAATCCTACAGGTACCTACATTCCTGCGAGCGAAGTGAGACGCCTTCGGGATAACCTGCCCAGGCGGATCGTCCTGGTTGTCGATTCCGTCTATTGCGAATATGTCGACGATCCAGATTTCACCGACGGTCTGGAACTGGTGGAAGGACATAATAACGTCATTGTCATACGCACTTTTTCCAAGGCTTGGGGGTTAGCCGGACTGCGGGTTGGCTGGGCTTATTGTTCGGCTTCCATGGCGGCGGTGCTCAACACCATGCGCGGCATAGGCAATGTCAACGCCATGGCGCAGGCAGGTGCGGTTGCGGCCTTGTCCGATCCTAGTCATGTCGACAAAGTACGCCGGGAAACTGACCAGGCCCGAAAGAAATTTATCAAAGATTTGAGCCGGTTCGGTGTTACCATGGTGCCGGGTGCCGCAAATTTTGTACTCGTTAAATTTCCGGCAACCCAGACCAACCGAAAAGCCGTCGACGCTTTCCGACATTTGGTAAGCGAAGGCATTATAGTCCGCACCAATGAAGACTACGGCCTCGACGACTATTTGCGCATCACAATCGGTACGATTGAAGAATGTGATCAAGTTATCGATAGCCTTGATCGGTTTTTCAATTAAATGTTTTGCCCTATGATTTTGAACATCTATCCCATTAGCGGACTTGTGATCTAATCGTCTTTTATACGACTAAATGCGATTTGTGACCCAATTATGACGATAAAAACACGTACCAAGTGATGAAGGGTCTGCATGAGCAACATCAGCACCTAAGACCTGCGCTATCAAATTGTTCACACAGCAGTACTGAGAGACCATTGCCGGCAGCCTACACGGATAATGCCGACTGACAGTGCCCTAATGGAGAATGATATCTCCTAATTGAGTCACATCGCTTTCTACTTCAATTTCAGCAATATTCGATTCGTATCCATCTTTCTCGACCTTTACCTTGTATTTGCCAACATCCAGGTCTTTGAACAAGAAATCACCGAAGCAATCCGTCGATTGATTGGCTATCGCTCCCCCTTTATCTAGCAACGTCACGACAGCGCCATCGGCGCATTCATCGCAATCGCCGAGGATGACTGTGCCCGAAACGACCGGCGATGGCAGGCCGATATAGTGGACTGACGGGTCTGTTTCGTTCGGATTGTAGGGCTGGGCCGTCCCATTGGCCAAAGCTTTGGAGATTTCACTGTTGGGGTCGTCACGATCGCCAAAGATCATGCAACTGGTTGGGCAACTCTGCACGCAGCGCGGTTCCGTCCAGCCGCTATCGAGCAGGTGAGCGCAAAAAGTACATTTTTGCGCAACATTTGCTTCTTCATTCCAGTAAACCCGTCCACTCGGGCAAGCATCCAACAACTCTTTTTTGCCGGCTGCTTTTTCCGGATCAATGATGACGATGCCGTCCGGGCGTTCATAGACTTCTCCATCTTTAGCCACGTCCAGCAAATTCTTACTTTGTGACAGCGTCGGGATATAGGTGACTTCGATCCGCGAGTCGGAATAGTTCCGCTCGACCTCTTCGATGCCAACCCAGAAATGATCAAACGTTGGCTGACTTTTAGCCACCGGCGCAAACTCATTGCCGACATGTTCGTCTTTACAGGCGATTTGGCAGTTATAACATCCAATGCAATAATCCAAATCAATCACGAGTCCGTAACGGGCCATTATTCAGCTCCTTCCCATTTCTCTATTTCCGCCAGACAGCTATTCGGAGCCATACCAGGACAATTCTTCGATATCCATCGCGACGATGTAAGCAGATTCATGGTTCCGCCGCGATCAATGTTGTCAGCATCACCTGGACTATCACCTTGCGGGTCGTAGCCGCCACCGGAACCATACGAATGGATGACACCTTTCACCATACGCGGCGTTATGGTGATGATTGAGAGAGCCGTGCCGCGGTCATTGTAGACGCGGGCCAAATCTCCATCCTTAAGATCCCGTTCTGCGGCATCGTCAGGATGCATCCGCATCACGGTATAGCGGTAGCCGTCTTTAAGCCGTCGTTGGTGAGGAATTTCCTCATTCCACAAATCCTTGCCATCATGTTGGGAGTGAAAGGTAAAGCGAGGATGTGGTGTGATCAGCTGCAAAGGATATTTCTTAAGCAAATCCTCGGTTTCCGTGCCTTCCCAGGAGGGGATGTATTTTGGTACCAAAGGCCGCTCCTCATCATTGGGATCAAACCGTTTCAAGGTTTGAGCTTCAAATTCGATCTTCTGGGTCGGCGTTGAAAGACCTTTGCCATCTAGGGTCGGATTGTCTTTCAAACCTGGGCCCCAATCGTCGGTGTCCTTGGGTCGCCCTTCGGCGAACCAGCGGAAGGCCGGCTTGCCGACATAATCTTCCGGTACCGGCACCACGTAGTAGCCTTTTTCCCGGAAGTCCTCCCAGTTTGTCACCTTAGGCAGATCAGAAATCTCATACATACGTTTGGCCCACTCAAAATCAGTGCGGCCTTCGGTAAACCTTTCCTCGATACCAAGTTTTTTGGCCAGCATGGCAAAGATTTCGTAATCGGGTTTAGACTCGCCCAAAGGTTCAATACATTTTTGCTGCAGCACGATGACGCGGGCATTGGTCGGGCTGAGATGGCGGGAATATCCTGAAATCCGTGCCCATTCGCCAATATCCCAGCGTTCGAAATTGGTACAAACCGGGAATACCAGATCGGCCATCCTGGCTTCTGGTTCGTTGTAGATCGTCTGGTTGACCGCGAATTCCATATTCGGATGGCGGTACATATTCACCCAGCGGTTGGAATCGGTCATCGTGCCGATATAGGACGATCCCTGACGGAAGAGCATCTTGATTTCAGAATATCCGTCAAAGGGGAACTTGCATTCGGTGAATTGCTGTTCCGCGCTTTGGCCGTAATAACCATAGACGCCGCGCCACGTTACCGGCGGGTTCATCACCGCTTCAGGGAAGACAGAACGTGCGACCCGTTGACGGATTTGACTGCTGGTGCCTTTGTCCGGAAAACCGCGTGGTCCCAATTCAATAGCGCCAGAACTGCCGCCGCTGATGCCGCCATCGGCATAGCCAGGGAAGTAGAAGTCCCAGTCTGCCGGTGCGCCGCCAGTTGTCGAGTAGACATTGACGCCCGGTTTGCCCAGCCCTTGCATGGCGCAAAGCAAAACCATCATGCGGGTGTATTCATGGCCATAAGCAGCCCGGCCGGCATTACTCATGCCTGCCCGTCCACCCGGTGCCAGTGTTGTTGTTTTAGCTCCCCACTCACGAGCCAGTGCCAGAATATCGCGGGCTTTAACGCCGGAAATTTCCTCTGCCCACTTAGGGGTCTTAGCGACACCGTCCTCTTTTCCGAGCACGTAATCCGCCCATTTTTCGAAACCGTGGGTACGAGTCTCGACATATTCCTTATCGTAGGTGCCTTCGGTCATCCAGGTGTGGGCAATCGCCAGTGCCAAAGTCGTATCGGTGCCGGGTTTTGGTTTAATCCATTTATCACCATCCAAAACGGCGGTGTAGTTGCAGAACGGATCGATAAAGACGAACTTGATACCAAGCTTTTTCATATGAAAACGCCAGGCATCGGTCTCATTCCAAGCATAGTCTCCGGACGTCGTAGTTGGATCAGAAGACCAGAAGACAATCATTTCAGTATTTTTGAAAGTGTCTTCCAAAAGATCGTACGCCGGAGCTTGGCCAAGCCGCCAATGAAAACCCCAAGCATGGATCGCACCCCAGAAAAAGCCTTCCCAGCTTTCAGGGCTATGATCAATCCAAGTGCAACCGAGGATATTCCAAAAACGGTCCAAGGCGCTCATACGATAGCCGATATTACCCCATGAATCGTGGGATGAGCCGGTTACGGCAACAGCAGACGGCCCGTATTTTTTGCGGATGCGGATGGTTTCCTTGGCAAAGATATCGAGGGCCTCGTCCCAGCTGATTTCCTCATAGCCGGAAATGCCGCGATTTTGCGGATTGCGCTCGCCATCGGGATCAAAATCAACTCGTTTGAGGGGCGATAACAGCCGCTCTTTCGAATAGACCATTTGCTTGGAGCCCTGAACCCAGCAAGAAATACCTACTTTGCCAGGTCGGGTGAAGGTTTTACCTCGTGCTTCGATGGTCCAGGGCGGCGCGTCATCCTCCTTATACTCTAGAGGTAATACTCGTACAATTTTGCCATCCCGTACAAAAACTTCCACAGGCCCGGCAAGTGTGCAGTTTACAAACCGTTGCTCACCCTCTGTCGAATATGTCATTCTGCATCTCTCCTACTTGTAACATCCAATATTTTCCAATAGCCGACCGAAACACGTTCCAGCCGTCTTCCGGAAGTTTTCAGGGTCTGTTTGTGCACCATTTCTCATAATAAAAAGATTATAATTAAATTTAGTTGCAATTGAAACTATTATTTACAAAATAAATTATTAAATCAATAGGGAACGAAAAATAACGGTTCGGCAAGCAAGGCATGAAATATTTGTTTGCTATCCGGCGTACCTTCCTCCAAGTCGACTAAGTTTATCCTAAGCTTTCTGCTGGAATATTCTTACCAATTTCCTTGTAGGCACTGTTTCCTCTGACAGTGCCTATTGCTGACCTTTTTTCATTTATTCATAGGAAATTTAGTCGATATATAATTGAAAATTGCCAGAGCCACTTTACGTGAACCTGTTTCATTCAAATGTCCATCGTGCGCAAACTCATGAACACCAATCCGGTCGGTTATCAATGATGGGAATAATGAAAGGCAATTTAGAGCATTTTTCTCACAGGACTTCTTGGCAAAATGCCAAAGAAAATCCTGATCGGGAAAGACCTTTCTACCTTTCGAATATAGCTCATACAAATTCGTGACATAGGAAATCCGGTTCGGTAGAAACATGAACATAACATTATCTGTTTTCTGTCTCACAATTTTATTCGCAAATCTAATTAAGTTATTATTAGATTCAAACGTACCGGGCTCGATTTTCTGGAGAGTATCCGAATCCCGATATTTAATGAAAAGGTCCTTTGCGACCGGAACTAATATATTTGCGGCAACAGACGAATATACGACAGTGTTCACGAACTCTTTAGCGCTGGAAAAAGAAGGTATTAGTAATCCAGTTGCCTCATATAAATTACGCCGCCAATTTGTTTTTTGGCCATAAAATTTGTATTTTGGCGGCGGACAAAATACTGGGTAATTTATCTCCCCTTTTTCGAAATCTTTGGTCACACACGATTGGGTATTATCTAAGTTCGATATTATATTTTTTTTAATGTCTATCGCATTTTGTTTAGTATGAAAATCATTCCAGGTAATGACATATATCACCAAATCCTGCTTTCTTAGATTTCCGTGGATCATCTTGGTTCGGGCAATATATTGATCAATATTTGTTCCGGGAACTCCCATATTAATTACATTATAGGCGATGTTTTTTTCCACCATCAAACACTGAAATTGATTCACCCAAGTTTCTTGATCACTTAACCCCCAGCCAAACGTTTGGCTATCGCCAATAACATAAATTATTGGCGCATTCTTATCGCCTTGCCGCCGGCAGGGGACGTTTCTGAGGCCCGCACCATCCGTCCGTAATTCGACATTATTGAAGTCAACACCATTTGAAAATTGCTGAAACTGGTTCGGCTGGTTCAGCCAAAATCCGCGTTGATCTTTGATTAATCGAGCTTCTTCTAAATGATATGGTGATGGCAGCGGAATAAAAATTCGGGCAATGAGTTCAAATAGAACAACGTAAGTAACTATTGTAGTCAGGAATAATAGTAATTTTCCGTACATCGCATGTTTCGTTTCATTTTATGAATTCCGGCCGCATTAAGTGATCATAGGAAATAACTGCCCGGTCAAGCAATATGATATTCACAGATCCAATTAGTGGTTTGCCGCGCAAATCAGACTAAACACTCATCTCAATTGAGCAGTCGTTCAAATTATAAATAAACCTAGGGTGTGGGTATTAACCTAGTTCGAAAACCGAGGTCAATTTTTGGGTCTTTTGAACGGCACTGTCACCGCGTGAACTAGCGGTACGCTTCACCGATACTGAGAACTACTTTGTCTCAGAAGCTTCTGTCTATCGGCTGCTTAAATCCCATGATCTGATCACCAGTCCGGCCTTTATCATCCTCAAAGCCGCCAATGAGTTCAAAGACAAGACAACCGCGATTAATCAACTGTGGCAGACCGACTT
>Ga0066828_10001377_pt1 | contig 10225 bp, 9 predicted proteins | sample ETNtaG_24_FD_65497 | JGI IMG/M metagenome (GOLD analysis project Ga0066828, IMG submission 65497) | Marine microbial and viral communities from oxygen minimum zone, Eastern Pacific Ocean - ETNP201306SV47 | ecosystem: Environmental > Aquatic > Marine > Oceanic | place: Pacific Ocean: Eastern... | reverse complement strand
TCTTTAAAAGACATGCTTGACCAAATGGAGCGTACGCCTGAGTGGGAAACTATAAATACCCATGTTGAGATAAAGAAGTATGGGCATTAAAGTTTATTAGATAGAGAAGCTGTTGAAATGAGATGTATAGGCAGGAAAATGAGTGCAATTTAACACAAGAGGCAAAGAAAATCTTTCATTTCAAAGCTTACCTGAAATGAGAGGTTTAAAGATGCTTGCAAATAGATTTAGGATCAGATATTTCAATGAAGGGTTTAAAGACAGAGCAGGAAAAATTCTGGGCGGGTAAATTCGGTGATGATTATACAGGGAGAAACAGACAACACGCTCTCTCTAACAATATATCGTTGTTTTCGAAAATATTTTCCAGGACTAAATCAATTGGATCGGTTATTGAATTTGGTGCAAATATTGGTTTGAATTTGATAGCTATAAAGCAACTTTTACCTAATGTTGATCTTTCGGCAATTGAAATTAATAAAAAATCAGTTAAAGAGTTAAGACAATTTGAAGGTGTAAAAATATACCATCAGTCAATATTGGACTTTGTTGTTGATTATCAGCGAGATTTTGTTTTTACAAAAGGTGTGTTGATTCACATAAACCCCAATAAATTATCATATGTTTATGATTTACTTTACAAAACCAGTAAATCTTACATTTGCTTAGCTGAATATTATAGCCCTAAACCTGTAGAAATAGATTATCGTGGACATAAAAATAAATTGTTTAAACGTGACTTTGCAGGAGAAATGCTTGACAGGTTTAAGGGCCTAAAACTATTAGATTATGGATTTATTTATCACAGAGATAATAGTTTTCCTCAGGACGATATCACTTGGTTTTTATTCGAAAAGGTTTGATAAAGATGAATTTCTGCAATTGAAGCTTTCGCCCAATATTCAGGACAATATACTCATAATATGAACATTTTTATTCGTACAGATGCATCAACTAATATTGGCACTGGCCATGTAATGCGCTGTCTGACTCTTGCTGATGCGTTAAGACAAAAAGCCCCGCATATCAGTTTCATTTGTCGTGAGGAACCTGGCAATTTAATAAGCTATATTGAAAACAGAGGGTACAAAGTTCATCGTTTACCTGGTGAGATTGATATTGAAATGGACCGGAGGCTAACGAAAGAATTCCTGTCAAAATATGAGACCAAGCCTGATTGGCTGATTATGGACCATTACGATATTGATATCTCGTGGGAATATCCAGTTAGAAAATATGCAAAAAAATTTATGGTTATAGATGACCTTGCTAATAGAGAGCATGACTGTGATCTGCTTCTTGACCAGAACTATAGTAAAAATGAGGACCGTTATAATGGTCTTGTCCCTGAAAACTGCATACAGTTATTAGGGCCTGAATATGCAATACTCCGTCCTCAATTTCAAAAGGCAAATAAGAATTTAAGAAAGAGGGATGGTGGAGTTAATCGTATCTTGGTATTTATGGGAGGCGCTGATTCAAAGAATATTACATCAAAAACTTTACGCGCTATACATATGCTTGGTCTATCTGATATTGCTATTGATGTGGTTATTGGCAATCTGAATCCATATCATGATGAGATTAAAACTCACGCATCCCACATGCCAAATACTAATTGTCACTTAAATATAGAGAATATGGCTGAAATGATGGTGGTAGCAGATTTATGTATAGGCGGATGTGGTACTGCTACATGGGAGAGATGCTGTGTGGGCTTGCCAACAATTTCGATTATTTTAGCTGAAAATCAAAAGAGCATATCGGACAGTCTTCATAAGGAAGGAGCCATAATAAATCTTGGTTGGTATTACAATGTTACAGAAAAAAATATAAAAGAAGTAGTCGAAGGTTTAATTGATAACCCTCAGAAAATGGTTTCTATGAGTGATAAAAGCAGAAGGTTGGTGGATGGAAAAGGAGTAGGTAGAGTAGTTGATACTATAAGTTCTATTGTTGACAATAGAAATATATATGAATTTACTCTTAAATAAAGAGCTTGCCAAAATTATTAATCAAGCGTAATGAGGTTTTAGGAAATGAGTGTGTTTTTGATAAGATGGATGGAGCATATCAATCAGAGAGTTTAATGAGCAATATAATAAATCTCAGAAAAGCAGAAATTGCTGATGCGAATGATATATTTGAATGGAGAAATCATCCGGATATAAGAAAAAGCTCTTTTAATCAAGAACTGCTATCCTGGGAAGAACATGAAAAGTGGTTCATGGCAAAGCTCAAAGACCCTGATACTACAGTATATATGGCATATTATAAAAAAGAAAAGATTGGCACGATAAGATTTGAGAGCAAAGAAAGTGTGATAAAGACAAGTGTTATGCTTAATCCATTATTTCTTGGTAAAGGTCTTGGTTCTCAAGTAATCAAACTGGGTGTTGAGGAATATATTAAAGAAAAAAAACCTAAAAAGTCTTTAATTGCGGAGATAAAAAAAGAAAATATTGCTTCACAAAAAGCTTTTACTAAAGCCGGATTTAAGGAGAGACACATCGCTTATATATATAATTCATGAAGGAACCAATAAAAATAGCAGACCGTTTGATTGGAAAGGGTCATCCACCCTTTATTATTGCCGAGATATCGGGCAATCACAATCAATCGCTTGACAGGGCGCTCAAAATAGTTGAAGCTGCTGCGGAATCGGGCGTACAGGCAGTTAAGTTGCAGACCTATAGGGCTGATACAATTACACTGGATATGGATGAGAGGGAGTTTTTTATTGAAGATCCTGGAAGCCTATGGAAAGGGCAGTCTCTTTACAAACTCTATCAGCAGGCTTACACACCCTGGGAATGGCATGAACCTATTATGAAAAGGTGTGAAGAGTTAGGAGTGACGGTCTTTAGTACGCCCTTTGATGAAACCGCAGTTGATTTTCTTGAGTCGCTCAATGTGCCGGCCTATAAAATCGCATCCTTTGAAAACAACCATCTGCCGCTGATAAAGAAAGCCGCTGGAACCGGAAAGCCCTTAATTATATCATGCGGTATGGCTACTATTTCCGAATTGGAGGATGCCGTAGAGACAGCGAGAAAAGCGGGTTGTAACCGTTTAGTACTTTTAAAATGCACAAGTGCATATCCAGCCAATCCGGTCGATACAAATTTAATGACCATTCCACATCTTAGAAAGCTGTTTAATGTTGAAGTGGGTCTTTCGGATCATACGTTAGGCATTGGTGTGAGCATGGCTGCAGTTGCCCTTGAAGCGACTGTTATCGAAAAGCATTTTACTTTATCGAGAGCAGACGGTGGAGTCGACGCTACATTTTCCCTGGAGCCTAATGAAATGGCGATGCTTGTAGAAGAGAGCCATAGGGCTTGGCAGGCGATAGGAAGTATTTTTTACGGGGCAACGGAAAAAGAGAAATCATCGATGATATTTAGACGCTCATTATATATATCGGAAGATATGAAGAAGGGGGCGGTTTTTACACCTGAAAATCTCAGGGTAGTTCGTCCCGGTAAGGGAATATCACCCAAGTACTATGATGTTGTAATTAGCAAAAAGATCACCTGCGATGCAAAAAAGGGAACCCCTCTCACATGGAATAAGGTAAGAGGATAAACCTTATGGATGTTTCCACTGACACGAAAAAGCTTTATGGATAAAACATACCCAATAGATATTCATGGCGTTAAAAGATATGGTGTTGAAAAATGGTTAGATGACTATTATATTCCCGTAACTGGCATGGAATATTATTCAATTTACTATAAAGTTAAAACAACTTATATGGAACTATTAAAAGAAAATCAGAATGATTTGGTTTATTGGATAGGTCTTTCTAATATTGGAATTATAAGAAGTTTATCAATGTGTATTTTGGAGTTGTTAGCATTGTCAAGATTAAAAAAGGGAGGATATAAGTATATCTTCGGGAAAGAAAACGTGGAAATCATAGAGGATATTTCAACGTATAATTCCCCTTTTTTAAATAATAGAAGTAGCCTGATAGTTAAAAGTTTTGCTGAACTTAATTTTTACAAGAGAGTTAAAAATATTTTAAGAACAGTTGGGTATAACTTCAGATCGTTGTCTTTGTGTAATAAGAATTTCATACGGGATATCTCTAATCCATATTTCTTTATTGGTGAGAGGTCTCATCAAGAAGTTGTTTCATTTTGTGATGAAAATAAAATTTCCCCTCTATGTATGTCTCCAATGTTATTTGTTAAAAATAATACCAATAATTTTGAATCAAATTACAAAACTTCATGTTTAATTGAATTTGTTAATTGTTTTTTACATATTGTCAAAAATCATTACCCTATAATTAATGATTTAGTTTTAGAATGTATTAGAAAAGAAATTAATGAAATCTTTAAACTCAGTTTTTCGTTTTTTTGCCAAAATGTTAGAGTGTTTAGTAACTTTAAACCTAAAAAGCTGCTTATTACCGGCTTAGGGAATCCCATTCATAGACTTTTTTCTTCAGCGTTAAGGTATACGGGGAGCGAAGTTATTGGTTTTTCGCATGGAAACGCCTATATTCATAGTTTTCATCCAGAAATATTCACAGAGTTATCTACAGTAGATTTATTTGTTTCTTCATCTCGAGGACATAAAAAAATAGCAAAGCAAGCTGTGAAGGAATTTTCTTTAGAGCTTAGGAATTGTAAAATAACATTTATTAAAAATAATTTCTATATTCCATTATTTAGAAAATTGCAGAAAGATATACCCGTTAAAAAAATAAAGAAGATTATGGTAGTTGGTAGTATTTTGACAAGTTATTTCCCAGCGTATACTGAATACCATACGTTTGCATTCTTATATAATGATTTAAAACTTGTAAAGCTATTGAAAAGATCAGGGTATTATGTAATATATAAACCACGTCTTGATGCTATTAATGAAGTTAAAAGTGTATTTGAAGTATATGCAGATAGAGTAATAATAAATAAATTCGAAGATGTTTATCATTATGCAGATTGTCTTTTATTTTCCAATCTGTACAGTACTACTTTTGGTTTTTCATTACTTACAAACAAACCTATAGTTCTTATGAATGTAAAAGGATATTACTGGTATCCAAGAGCTTTTGAACTTGTGAAAAAAAGATGCTCTGTGATTGAAGCCGAAGCTGTCGATGGAAAAATTGTTTTTGATGAAAAAGAACTCCTTAATGCTATTGAAGACTCGATCAATAATATTAATTATGATATTTTGTATGAGTTTGCTTTTTGAGGAAGAGTAGTGTCTAAGAGTGATTAAAGTAATAATTTATGGGGCTGGTTCAATTGGAAATCATCTTGCTCATGCATGTTGCTCAAAAGGATGGGATGTTACTTTATGTGATATAGATACTGACGCCCTTAAAAGAGCAAAAAATGATATATACCCGTCAAGGTATGGCAAGTGGGATGAAAAGATTCGATTGTCCCTTATTGATGACCTCAAACCCGAAAAGTTTGATCTGATTATTATAGGTACGCCGCCTGGCACACATGTAGACCTTGCGCTTGAAGTGCTTCGGGATTTTCCTCCAAAAGCTTTACTTATAGAAAAACCTTTGTGTACGCCCTCCTTAAGCGGCTGTCAGAAACTTCTTGCCCTTGCTGAATCTACCGGTACATTTGTGGCCGTTGGATATAATCATACCTTGACAAAGAATACCAGGATGGCTTCTGAACTAGTAAAAAATGGCTTGATTGGTCGTCCGTTGACAATCAGTGCAAGATTTCGTGAACACTGGGGGGGGATTTTTGGAGCTCATCCATGGCTTAGTGGTCCAAAAGATAGCTACCTTGGTTTTTATGATATGGGAGGAGGCGCTAGCGGTGAACATTCACACGCTATAAACATATGGCAGCATTTTGCCCATCTTCTTCATATGGGTAGGATTGTTGAGGTCTCCTCAATGCTTGACCTTGTTGATGATGGAAAGGTCAAATATGACAGAATATGCCAGTTGAATGTAAAGACAGAGAACGGTCTTATGGGGAGTGTTGTGCAGGATGTTATTACAGAACCGGCACAGAAAGATTTACGTATACAAGGCAGCAATGGATTCCTTGAATGGTATGTTAACTATGACAAGGACAGTGATGCTTTGGTATATGGAGATTATAAATCCAGTGTAAGAAAAGAACTGATACCCAAAAAGAGACCCGATGACTTTGTTGGAGAGATTGACCACCTGCAGGACATCCTTGAGGGGAAAACTGATGAATCCCCAATATCCCTTGAGAGAGGCCTTGATACAATGATGGTCATAGCCGCCGCCCACTCTTCAAATAAGCTAGGAAGAACAGTTAGAATAGTTTATGACGAGGGGTATAATTTAAATGCTATTAAATAGTTTACCTCAGAAGAACATGGAATATCAGTGGTGATCTTTAATAATTTTAAATTAGGTGATAATAATGCGTGAATTCAATTTAGAGGGTCTGTTTGTTTTTGACATGGCGAACAATCATCAGGGTGACGTTGAGCATGGATTGAATATAATCAGAGCAATGGGAGAGGTCGCTGAAAAGACTGGTGTCAGAGGGGCATTAAAATTTCAATTCAGACATATAGATACATTTATCCATCCTGATTATATGGATGAAAAAGATATACCTCATATACCACGTTTTGTAAGTACACGCTTAAGCGATGACAATTATAAACTACTTACTAAGGAAGTAAAAAAGCAAGGTCTTATAACGATATGTACTCCTTTTGATGAAAAGTCTGTTGAGTTAGTATTAGATTTAGAAATCGAGTTAATAAAAGTTGCCAGTTGTTCAGCAGGTGATCGTCCTTTACTTGAGAAGGTTGCTGAGGCAAATAGACCGGTGATTGTATCTACAGCAGGTCTAACATTAAGCCAAATAGACCGCTTAGCCAGTTTTTTAGATTACAAAAACGTTCATTTTGCATTGATGCATTGTGTAGCACTTTATCCAACACCCGGTGATATGCTCCGCTTAAATCAGATTGAACAGCTTAAAAATAGATTTCCCGATGTTACCGTTGGCTTTTCAACACATGAGAATCCTGACAATTATTCTGCGATACAGATTGCTTATGCCAAAGGGGCAAGGTTGTTTGAGCGTCATGTTGGTTTGGAGACTGATAAATACAAACTTAATGCTTATTCATCCAGACCTGTGCAGATTACAAAATGGGTTCAGGCTTATCATGATGTAGTTGAGGCGTGTGGTGGAGAAGAACGAGCCCCAGCTTATCCTGATGAGATTACTTCTCTCAACTCTTTAAAAAGAGGTGTTTTTGCAAAAAGAGGGATTAAAAAGGGAGAAGTCATACAACGTGAAGATGTCTTTTTTGCTATGCCGCTGCTTGATGGACAGGTGAGTAGTTGTGAATGGAGTAACAGCATTATTTCAAACAGAGATTACTCAATAAATGAACCAATAAGTGCTGCAAGTGTAAGTACCATAAAGTCTGAAGAAGATATAGTATATAGTGTTATCCTGCAGGTAAAGGGTATGTTGAATAACGTGCGTATTTTTGTAGGAAAAGATAGCTCAATAGAGATATCGCATCATTATGGTCTAGAAAGATTCAGAGAGTTTGGCGCTGTTATAATTGACTGTATAAACAGGGAGTATTGTAAAAAATTAATCATACAACTTCCTCGTCAAAAACATCCTTATCACTATCACAAACAAAAGGAGGAAACTTTTCAGTTGCTTCATGGAGATTTAGAGGTTGAGCTCGAAGGGCATAAAACTAAACTCATACCTGGTGATATATTCCTTGTTAAACCAAATCAGTGGCATAAGTTTCATACACTTGATGGGGCGATTTTTGAAGAGGTTTCAACCACTCATTATAATGACGATTCTATTTATGAAGATGAGCAAATTGCTAGAATTCAAAGAGAGAGACGGAAGACAAAGATACCCAACTGGGAAGAAGCTATTAAGAATAAATAATTATTCCATGTGTTGCACTTCCTCATTGAACTCAGCCAAGTATATAAAATGATATAGTTATTGGTGACGCAAAGTGTTGCAATGAAATATAAAGCGATAATAATATGGAAGTATATATACATATAGGTTTCCCAAGAACGGGTTCAAAATGGTTTGGTGCACAAGTGTATGGAAAATTGCAAAATGAAGAGTTTTCTTTTAATCCTCCAGCCATTATGAAAGTTATTGGAGGAGTAATTTCTATGTATGGCGTTGAAGTTAATAACGATACTTTGAGAAAGGCAAAGGATTTTATTGACAATGAGTTGAAAAAGTCAATAGCAAAAAAGCTTTTAATACATCGAGAAGGTTTATCTATGGATCCATGGATCCAGGATTATGGAAATACTCATTCTGTTTTAAAATATATTTTCCCTGATGCTAAAATAATTGTGATGATGAGATACCAGGTGGATTGGATAGTTTCCCTATATAAAGGGTCATGTCAAAAACAATGCTATCAAGAGGTAAAAGTTTTTTTAAATTATTCAAATGATAATTTCCATCCAGTAATTCGAAAACCATTCAAGCGTAAAGAGAAGGGATTTGGTGTTCGAAAGAATAGGCTTGATATAAATACAGTGAAATTTCCTGAATTATTAAAACTATATTATGATACTTTTGGAAAACGCAATTTAAAAATCTTATTTTTTGAGGATTTCAAAAAAGATGAAAATGCTGTTGTTGATGACATTTGTAAATATATAGGTGTATCTGCTCCTGCTATTGACAGTTTTGCAGCGATTGGTAAAGGTCCTTCTGCGTTTACATGTAAGTTGATGCATTTAATTTACAATGGATTCGGGCTTTATACCCCGAGCTTTTCTAATAGTCAGGAAAGGGACAATAGAAATTTCTTTGCAAGAGCATATATGTCATTTGCATTTAAGATCAATCAATTAATATTTCCAACTGACTATGATATTTCTGAAAAGAGAAACTTAGACAAGCTTTTTTATTATAATTGGGATATGCTGAAAAAAGACGGCTTGAGAGGCAAGCTTGATCAGATTTATAAAGAAGATAATAAAAAGCTTTTGGAATTCATACAAAGGAAAAGAATACCTGATGTTTATTTATAAAACAGTAAATGATTGTGATAATAAAAGGTTCTTTTGTCATTGATAAATAACCAAATATGACTGTTAAGGTAATTGTCTTTGACTTTGACGGTACACTTATAGATTCAAACCAATTAAAATACGATGCATTCTTCGAGTTGTTTTCCTCTAAAAATCACCATAAACAGATAATAAAAAATGTGTTAAATGAAATTCTTGAGGAATCACGATATGTAATATTAAGGGAGATTATAAAGAGGCTTAATACTGAAATGCATGAAGATGAATTGGATGATAGAGTTCAAAAATTAGCGAATAGATACAACAAAATAGTAGTTGACGGTGCAAAGCATTGTAACGAAAAGCCTGGTGCTAAAGAAGTATTAGTATCATTAAGTAAAAGATTTAAACTGTATTTAAGCTCTACAACACCTGAGGTATCATTGAAAGAAATTGTAAGACACAGAATATGGACAAATTATTTTTGTGATATTTTTGGATATCCTAATGATAAAGCTTCAATCATATTTAAGATTATTAAAAAAGAAGGATTAAAACCAGAGAAATTACTAGTAGTTGGTGATGGTATGTCAGATATGGATTCTTCAAAAAGAACGGGTTGTAAATTCTTTCCTATTAATAGGAGTAATTCACTTCAAAAGCTGCTTTACTATTATAATCATTAGCCCTCCATATTCTACTCATGAATAAGAAGTTATCTTTTCAATGCAATATTTGTAGTTCAAAAGACTTGAATGTTCAATACGAAGGTCCAATCAGGATGGGCAAATTTGGTGAGTGGTCAGAGGAAAACCACATAATTTATAGATGCGGTCACTGTAATATATGCTTTTTAAACGGAGGTATTATAGATTACGAGCTATCAGATTATCGTGAAATGGTAGATGGCGGTGATTTGCCAGGAAATTTTCATAAATTACACGATAAAGAGCAGGCAGATAAACTAAAAATGCTTGGTACTGAAGATATTAGAGGAAAAATAATCGCTGATGTGGGCTGTGGTGCTGGATCCTTTCTTGACATATTAAAAGGATTAGCTTCTAAGACTATAGCAGTAGAGCCGACAAAGTCATTTCATCATGAGTTGAGGGGAAAAGGGCACGTTACATACAGTTATTGCGAAGATGCAATTAAAGAATGGGCTGGAACTGTTGATATAGTAGTATCATTTGCAGTACTCGAACATGTCGAAAA
>Ga0066828_10001375_pt1 | contig 10231 bp, 7 predicted proteins | sample ETNtaG_24_FD_65497 | JGI IMG/M metagenome (GOLD analysis project Ga0066828, IMG submission 65497) | Marine microbial and viral communities from oxygen minimum zone, Eastern Pacific Ocean - ETNP201306SV47 | ecosystem: Environmental > Aquatic > Marine > Oceanic | place: Pacific Ocean: Eastern... | reverse complement strand
ATTCCTTTTGTCTCAAGGATTTTGGCTGGGACATGCCTTGGTGAGCAGTTGGAGCGTACTTGGGATTTAATTTCCACAATCAATTCATCGCTCAGTGTAAAACCGTCCTTCATTTTTAAAAATAAAATTACACGCTGATCATCTTCCCATTCCTGCCCGATCACCAGACTATCTTCCACAAAATCCATTGCTTCCACCACACGATAAATTTCTGCTGTTCCAATCCGTACACCGCCGGGATTCAGCGTAGCATCGCTGCGTCCAAATATCTTGATCCCGCCATGTTTAGATACACGAATAAAATCACCATGGTACCAAATTCCGGGGAAAGTCCCAAAATATGCATTCTGGTATTTGATGCCATTTGGATCATTCCAAAAATGGATTGGCATAGAAGGAAATGCTGAGATACAAACCAATTCACCTTTTTCATTAATCATAGATTGCTCTGTTGCATTATAAGCATGGACATCCATTCCCAATCCACGACACTGGAGTTCACCTCTAACCACAGGAAGCATTGGATTCCCCAAGGCGAAACATGAAATAATATCAGTACCACCGGAGATTGATGCGAGAAGTACATCCTGTTTAACATGTTCATACACATAGTCAAAACATTCGTCAACGAGAGGTGATCCTGTGGATAAAATTGTACGGAGGGATGTCAGGTCTACCGCTTCACCCGGGCGAATCATCGCATCTTTGCAAGCATCAATGAATTTGGCGCTTGTGCCAAAAACAGTAATATCTAATTCGTCTGTCATTTTCCACATGGCATTTCCATCCGGGTGGAAAGGCGAGCCATCAAACAGAACCACAGTGGCGCCTACAGAAAGAGAAGAAGCCAGCCAATTCCACATCATCCATCCGCAGGTTGTAAAATAAAAAATGTTGTCTTCTCGAATTAAATCGCAATGAAGTTGCAATTCTTTCATATGTTGAATTAGGGTGCCGCCGGCTGAGTGAACAATGGATTTAGGAAGTCCGGTTGTCCCGGATGAGTACATAATATAAAGTGGATGATCGAAAGGGAGTTGTTCAAATTCCAACGGATATGGTGACTTTGAAGTAAAATCAGAGTATAAAATAGCGTTTTCAATTTGTGAAATATCAGGGTTTTCTTCGGTATAACCCACTACTACAACCTTTTCAACACTGGGAAGATTGGTCAGTATACCCTGAAGTTTGTCTAAAGAATCAAATGTTTTCCCATTATAAATGTACCCATTTGCAGCAAAAATGATTTTTGGTTCGATTTGTGAAAACCGATCCAGGACACCTTTGATTCCAAAATCCGGTGAAGAAGAACTCCAAATTGCACCAATGGAAGCAGAAGCCAGCATGGCAATAATTGCTTCTGGTATATTGGGAATAAATCCAGAAACACGATCTCCTTTTTGGATACCAAATTCTCGAAGTGAATGGGCCAATTTTTCAACTTCATCAAATAATTCTTGATATGTCAAAGACCGAACCGATTGACTCTCTCCTTTAAATTGGATGGCTATTTTGTTATCACGGTATCGAAGCAAATTTTCTGCATAATTCAGTTTGGCACCTGAAAACCATTTTGCGCCTGGCATTTTTTTGTCATCATCCACTACTTTTGTATAGGGGATCGAATGTTTGATTTCGGAAAAATCCCAGATCTGTTCCCAAAATTCTGAAATATGATTTACTGACCAATTGAATAGCTCATCATAAGATTTTAATTCTAAACCATAAATTTCATTAACTCGGTGAATGAATTGAGCCATTTGGGTCTGCTCGGGATGGGACGGAGTCCAAAGAATGGTTTCTTTAGTCATGTATGATTATCGAATTAAATGAATGTATAATGAAGGAGTTTAACTTAAAAAGATGATAAAAAAAAAGAGCCAACGATTTATTGTTGTTGATTAGGGTCCCAATTAAAAACTTGTGAAAATGCAAAAGACAAAATTAGAAAAATTAATCACTTTAAAGAAAAATCAAATCTTAAAAAATTAGTTGTCCTTGTTATTTCTCCTTATTTTCTTTCTCTTTATTCTAGATTAAATATATAATTATCATGAAAATAGCATTTTTAACTGCCGGTGGAATTGCCCCATGTTTATCATCTTCCATTGGTGCTCTCATTGAAAAATATAATGAGATTGCTCCCGATGCTGAATTAATTGGTTATCTTAATGGGTATAGAGGACTCCTATTAGGTAACTCAATTGAATTTCCTGACTCTGCAAAAACAAATTTTACCACATTATATGATTTTGGTGGATCCCCCATTGGAAATAGTCGAGTAAAACTTACTAATGTGGATGATTGTGTTAAACGTGGTTATGTTTTACAAGGCCAAGATCCATTAAAAGTTGCAGCAGATCAGTTAGTAAAAGATAAAGTTAATATTTTGCATACCATTGGAGGTGATGACACCAATACAATGGCAGCACAATTGTCATTTTATTTAAAAGAGAATAATTACAATCTTACTGTAGTAGGTCTTCCCAAAACCGTAGACAATGATGTTTTTCCAATCACCCAAACTTTAGGGGCTTGGACAGCGGCAGAGCAGGGTGCTATTTTTTTTGAAAATATTGCGAATGAGAATACAACCAGTACGCGACAACTGATTATTCATGAAGTGATGGGACGGAATTGTGGATGGCTTACGGCTCGCACTGCATATGATTATCGGGAACGGATGAAACAACGAAACTTTATCCCCGAATTACTGATTAATCAGGAAAAATGGGATATTGATGCAGTCTATATTCCGGAAACAGATTTTGATTTTAATATTGAATGTGAAAGATTGATAAAGCGAATGGATGAAAAAGATGGTGTGAATATTTTTTTGAGCGAAGGTGCAGGACTGGAGACCATCGTTCGAGAAATGGAATCAAATGGAGAAGAAGTACCGCGAGATGCATTTGGCCATGTGCGGTTAGATGATATAAACCCGGGACAATGGTTTGCAAAACAATTTGCCGGTGCTTTGGGTGCAGAAAAAACATTGGTTCAAAAAAGTGGGTATTTCGCACGATCAGCTAAGCCCAATGAACGAGACCTGGATTTAATCAAGCAATCTTCATTTTTTGGAGCTGAAAAAGCTATCATCGGGGAAAGTGGTGTAGCTGGATTAGATGATGATCATGGACAAGAATTAAGACTCATAGAATTCGAAAGAATAAAAGGGGGAAAACCCTTTGATGAACATATGGATTGGTATCAATCCATGCTAAAAGAAATCGGACAACTCTAACTAAAAGGAACCTTATGTCATATTCTTTAAAACCCGGTGTTGTTACCGGAGAAGATTACAAAACATTATTGAAAGCAGCCAAAGAGGGTGGGTATGCACTTCCTGCTGTCAATACGGTTGGAACAAATTCTGTAAACGCAGTCATGGAAGCTGCAGCAAAAAATAAAGCAGATGTTATTATTCAATTTTCGAATAGTGCGGGACAATTTTATGCGGGAAAAAGCCTTGAAGATGCATTTGAAGCAAAAGTGATTGGCTCTGTTTCTGCGGCACATCATATTCATCTCATGGCGGAAAAATACGGGATTTGTGTTGTGCTACATACGGACCATGCCAATAAAGGATTAATTCCATGGGTTGAAGCTTTGGTAGGTTATAGTGAAGTTCACTATGAAAAATTTGGAAAGCCTTTATATAGCTCCCACATGTTGGACCTGTCTGCAGAGGATATAGATTTTAATTTATCCGAATGTGAACGACTTTTGAAGCGTATGGCGCCTATTGGTATGAGTCTTGAAATTGAGTTGGGCGTCACTGGTGGAGAAGAAGATGGCGTGGGTTCAGATGATGATATTGGTGCAGATAACCCACTTCTTTATACTCAGCCTGATGATTGCCTACGTGCGTACCAGTTATTGTCACCCATCGGTCATTTTAGCTTAGCTGCCTCATTTGGAAATGTACACGGTGTTTATAAGCCTGGAAATGTAAAGCTACGTCCTGAAATTTTAAAAAATTCTCAAGAACTTGTGCAAGAGACCTGTTCAACTGGTGATAAGCCACTGGATCTTGTCTTCCATGGTGGATCTGGATCAGACAAGGGAAAAATATCAGAGGCCTTATCTTATGGCGTATTTAAAATGAACATTGATACGGATACGCAGTTTGCGTTTGCAAAAGCCGTAGGTGCATACGTAGAAGAAAATGCAAAAGCATTTAAATACCAAATTGATCCGGAAGATGGGACTCCCTATAAAAAGCTTTATGATCCAAGGAAATTCTTAAGAGCCGGAGAAGAAGGCATGATTGAAAGGATGGATGAAGCATTTACTGATCTTGGTTCTGTGGGGAAATCTTTAGCCCAATAAAGTACTCCTAAAGATCATTCGATAAAAACAGCCCGATCCGGGCTGTTTTTATTTTTACCAATCTTTATATGGATGGGTAGCCAAATTCATATTATAATAGCGTTCGTGGGGTGTGACTTCTTCACCTATCCATTCAGGAATCGCAAAATCTTCATCTTCTGAGTCTAATTCTATTTCTGCTACAACCAATCCTTCATTATCCCCGTGGAATTCATCCACTTCCCAAGTGTGTCCTTTAAATTCTACATAATGGCGGGTTTTATCAATCATGGTAGTTTTGCAAAAATGTTTCAAGAGTTCTTCCGCATCTTCTTTCGAAATGGGAAAATCAAATTCCAATCTGGAAATACCAATATTGTTTCCCTTTACAGTTAGAAAATACTCGTCCCCCTTTTCCCTTACCCGTATGACCTGTTTTTGATCGTTTACAATATATCCTTGTCGAATGTGGAGTGATTTTTTTTCCAGGTGAAATGGTTTTTCTTTCACCAAGAATTTATGTTCAATTTCAATAGCCATTATTTGTCCTGTTCATGATGAAAAATAAAAATATAAAGGAAATTACCATTCCGGGATAAAAAGCCTCAATTCCCAAAAAAGCCTGTCCACTTATTTGTGAGATGCCAAACCAAATCAGAGAGACACCAACCGGTGTTTTGATCCAATAACCCGCCAATCGTTCAGAAATTGTTATTTTTTCACTCCATAATGTAAATACAAAAGGAAGTATTAATCCTGGAATGAGAACAGATCCAATAACATAAAATAACCTAACGACTGATGGAACCGAAAATGCAAGAAAGAGCGAAAGAAAAGAAATGATGACCAATCCTTTTCGAATCAAGGGTACCGGATTGGAATTCGTCTGGGTCCGTTGAATTCGCCAGAGAATATCGCGCCCAAATGTTATTGCGCTGATTAAACTCAAGGAATCAATGGTGGACATAATAGTTGCCAAAAGTCCTGTAATGAATAATCCAAAAACGCCAATGGGTAAAATATGAGCCCCAAGTAAAGGAAAGGAATGCAACGGTTGATCGGTTTGGATCATTGCCACAGCGTAGAGTCCGCTCAAAACGGTCAGACAATCAAACACGGCCCAGAGTCCAATGGAAATCAGGAGCCCTTTTTTGGCAATTTCTGGTGATTTTGCAGCAGCGCATCGTTGATAAAATCCCGGATCAACGAAAGTCCACGCTGCAATAAAAAACCAAACTAAAATATATTGGATCGTATTGCCACCCAATGGATCTAAATGTGAGCCTGGGGTGGATTGAATTAATTCCAAGGGTGATTCAAAATTATTCCATGAAAAACCAACCAATAGAAAGAATCCTGCAAACATCAAAATAAATTGAAGAATATCTGTTTTTACGACAGCGGAAAATCCACCGTTCCAAACATACACTATACTGAAAACAGTTGAAATCAAAAGAGAAAGACCAAAATCAATCCCAAATAAAAATTGGAGCATCACGCCCATACTTAGGATATATGGAGCTGGGCTTGCTAAAAATGTTATAAGTAAGGCAGAAATAATTCCAGCTCTCTCGCCGTAACTTGACCGGAAATGATCTGGAATTGACAGAAAATTTTTCTCTTTAATTTTGGGTGCCATCCAAAACGCATACCCTAAAGCAAACCCATAATAGGGTAAAGCAAAAATAAACCAAGTTTGGATTCCAAATAAAAATGTATTCTCGCCCACACCCAAAATGGCACCATACCAGGTTGTGACCAATGTTGCTACAAATCCACCGAGACTTAATCGGCGACCACTTAAAATAAAATCTTCCTGTGACGTTGATTGATCTTTCAATCGGAATATCCCAATCCAGATTAAACTGACAGCATAGGCACCAAGGATTACCCAATCAAGAAGGTAGAATTGACTCATTTTATTTATATTTTAGTATTTGAAATAAAAGGCATGTAAAACACAGGAAGTACAAAATGGGAATGGTTCATTCAGCATAATTCAAAAAAACCCAAACAGGGCCATTGGATTGAATGGAAAAATGGTTTCCTTTAGCCGAATTTCTTGTGCCGAAAGAAGGTGGTTTTAAAATTGATTTATTGATGGAATACTTTAATCCAGTAATGCTGGTTTCAATATTTTCCTTGGTAGGAATGATTGAAATAGTTTGTCCGGTAAATGAGTCAATTCTGGTATCACTTTTTACACATTTAATTTTAGACGAGTTGGAGTAAAAAGTAAGTTCCATTTTTTCGAAAAAGGATACTAGTGTCCAAAGAGCTGCCATATTATGGTCGTCTTGACCGCCAGAAAAGCCTACCAAACTCAATTGTCCAATTCCATTTTCATAACACCATTCAAGACTTTTTTCCAGATCGGTCTTGGATTGATCCATTAATTCAACGATTTCACAATTATAACTTTCGTGAGCAAGTGATAGAGAATCCATATCACCTAAAATGAGGTCAGGCTGAAGTCCAAGGCTCTTGAGTTTGTCAGCGCCGCCATCGGTACACAGAATAGTCACGGCATTTTTAAGAATTTTTATTGGAGTAGTATGGGTGGGAGGTTCCCCATTCCCGAATAAAACAAACGGACCTTTATATTGAGAATTATCTAATGGCATGATGAAAATTACAAAACGAAGAATGAATGTAGTACGGATTCCATTCTTGTTGTTATTCCTGTAAATTTCAGTCTTTTATATTATGAATCTCAGATCTTTCTCCAGACAACTATTTAATTTTGATTCCCATTACCCGCGGACGATCATTGCAGGGGTTATCCTCATCACTGTTATCCTGGGGTGGAGGGTCTTCAAATTAGAATTGGATCCGGGGGTTCGATCCATGCTGCCGCGGGATCATGAAATCGTCCATTCTATGGAAAAAATAGATGAACTTTTTTCCGGAAGTGATATCATTATTATTGCTGTGGAGTCCGACAGTCTATTTTCATATACCACACTCCAGAAATTATCCATATTTCAGGATTCGCTGGAGTCTATTGACATGATAGGCAAGGTTACTTCTATATTCACCCAAAAACACATTTTACCAGATGATGGTGGTTTTGAAATTGAACCTTTGTTGGTCCACATTCCTGTTGATTCTGCTGGCCAAAGTGAATTGATATCTAAACTGAAGCAATCAGGAATAGTTGGTAATTTGGTTTCGAAAGATTTTAATAAGTTATGTTTCATTGGCCAAATCACATCTTCCTTTGCATATGATGAATTTGAATTCCGGGAAAGAGTATTTGAACTGGTGAACCGATTCAGTTCACCGGAGAATTTCTATGTTTCCAGCCTACCTATCACAAGGGCGACTGTAATTGAATATATGCAGCGGGATTTACGGGTTTTTATACCGATTGCCTTGGGATTAGGTATCCTTCTCTTAATGATTTCTTTTAGAAGTTGGACTGGTGTTTTCTTACCCTTTTTCGTAGTGGGCTTCTCTATAATTTGGACTTTTGGAATTATGGGCTGGTTGGATATGCCCGTGGCTTTTATCGGCACATTAATCCCAATTATGCTTATCGCTATTGCAAACAACTATGGTATTCATATTATCTCCCATTATTATGAATTCTCTATATTAGATCCGGAAGCCACTCGAGGGAGTATCTTGCGTAAAACCATACGCAAATTGGGTGTCCCAATTTTTCTGGCAGGTCTTACAACTATAATCAGTTTCTTAAGTCTCTTATTCCATGTTTTACCACGAGTCCGAGAAATGGGGTTGTTGATCTCTTTCGGTATTCTGGTGGCATTTATACTAAGTGTTTTGTTGATTCCTGCCATTCTGGTGCTTGTGCCGCGTCCAACTTATTTAAATAAAAAAGACAGTTTTTCAGGTATTAATAAATTATTAGTAAGGTCGGGCAGAGTTTTTACTCGGTTCAGGATTCCTGTTCTGATTATTTTACTTTCAGGAGGTATTTGGTTATCTATGGGAATCAATGAGCTAAAAGTGGATACGAACCCTGATCATTATTTCCCGTCTGAATCCAGGTTGCGAGTCGCCAATACAAAAATTAGCGATGCTTTTGGTGGATCAACACAAATGCAAATTCTTGTAGAAGGCGATATTTTTTCTCCTGAGACGCTACACAATATTGAAAAGCTCACAGACCATATCAAGACAAGACACAAGATAGTAACCAAGTCATATTCAATTGTAGATGTGATTAAGAAAATGCATGCTGGTTTTAACGGCAATAACCCTGCATATGAAGTTATTCCAGATGATCGGGATCTGATTTCGCAATACATGTTTTTATATTCTATTACTGGTGGTGAAGATGATTTTGACTTGATCCTAGATGATATGGAAAATCCCGTTTTTACCCAGGTATTTTTACGACTCAAAGAAGTACAAACATTCGCTATTGCAGAGATTGTGGAGGATACAGACCAATTTATTGATGCTAACTTCTATGATAAATTACCAATGGAACTGACGGGTGGTGCTGCGCTGTTGGGCGTATTAACCCGAATGGTTTTACGAGGACAATTGATAAGTCTTTGTTTTTCTATTTTAATGATTTTACTTATTATGACCTTAGTCTTTCGATCTGTTACGGGTGGACTTCTAGCCACGCTACCCATGGTGGCATCTGTTATTATGATGTTTGGACTTATGGGTTATTTGGATATTCCCTTAAATATGACAACATCCATGTTAACGGGAATTTTGGTGGGTGTTGGCGTAGATTATACAGTCCATTTCCTGTGGCACTTACGTGAACACATTAAGATTGGAGATTCATTGGACGATGCTATTGCAACCACATTACGAATTTCCGGGAAGGGAATTTTGTTTAATGGATTATCTGTTATAATTGGATTTTCTGCATTGCTTTTTTCTGTTTTTGTTCCTGTTCAGATATTTGGTATACTGGTTATGGGTTCCATCTCATTATGTTTATTTGGCGCGCTGGCAACTTTGCCTGCTTTAATTAGCCTCATCAATCCTAAATTTCTCTATCGATGAACACAGAACAAAAAGACAAATTCATAAGTTTTGTATTATTGCTAATCTCAGTATCTCTTGTCATCTATGGTATCGGATTAGTAGGGTTTGAAAATCCTCTGACCGGGAGTTCCTTTTTAAAATTTTTTCTCAATTTGAGCAATCAATATTTTGATTTTATTCTGATCGGATACGTATTTATTTGTCTCCAAATTGCCGGATATTATGAATTGAAATATCACAAAGATTACTTAACCATGTCCATAATCAGCATTTTATTAACTCCCCTTTCATTGTTATTTATTAGACCTAGTGAATCCAACTCTAAATAAACGGTTATTTATTTACACACTTTTATATTCTTCTTCTATGGTGGCACAGGATTTGTCCGCATTAGAGATCATGGAAAAAGTGGTAAACACACTAAAACCAAATACATCGGTTTCAGATATTAAATTAGAAATTGTCCGCGTAAAACGAGGGAAAGAAAAAATAAAAATTCGTGAATTCACCAGTTTTAAAAAAAATTATGAAGAAGGAAAATTCAAGTCAAAATCTTTAGCACGTTTCAAAAAACCCTTAACTGTGAAAGGTACCGGGTTATTAAGTTGGGGTTATCGGAATGGGAAAACGGAACAATGGTTTTTTCTGCCCAAACTAAAAACAGCCAAACGGGTGAAAGCTAAAGAAAAAGCAAAATCTTTTATGGGTACAGATTTTATTTATGAAGACTTGGAAAGCAGAAAGACTGGGCAAGATTCTCTAGTATTGCTCAGCACAGAATATTTAAATGGTCAATCGTGTCAGGTAATTATAGCGTTTCCCAAAAGTGAGAGCGCTTATCATTCTCGAAAAATTTGGATAGATTCTCTAAATTGGAAAATCCTAAAGATAGAATATTATTCTCAAGAATCTATCAAACAAAAAACACTAACTATTTCAAATT
>Ga0066828_10001370_pt1 | contig 10244 bp, 15 predicted proteins | sample ETNtaG_24_FD_65497 | JGI IMG/M metagenome (GOLD analysis project Ga0066828, IMG submission 65497) | Marine microbial and viral communities from oxygen minimum zone, Eastern Pacific Ocean - ETNP201306SV47 | ecosystem: Environmental > Aquatic > Marine > Oceanic | place: Pacific Ocean: Eastern... | reverse complement strand
GTTGATATATCAGTGATGTAACCTTCTTCATCAGCATTAATTGTCTGATCGTTTACGGTATAATCCATTTTATGTTCTCCTTAAAAATTAACGTTCAATTATTCGCTTTAAAGCCAAGACTGAACGGAATTGTACTCTTCCACGAGATCAACAAAACCGGAGTAATCGACGAGCGTTAACCCCTCGATGAGCGATTTTTCACTTAACCCCCGGGCTTCAATATCCGGGCCCAAGGCAAAAAACTTGATACTGCCGTTGCGGCGGGTGATTTCATCACTCGCCGAAGTTCCCTCGAGTGCGGCATAAACACCGTCCTCAATCAAGAGGATAGCGCTGCCGTCTTTTGCCAACCGCAGGCAATCCGAAATAACATTTCTTTCAAACGGTGATTTGTTAACGGTGTGCAGTAAAGCCAATGTTCAACTCCTAAAACGTATCCTTAAAACGTAACAATGACGTCTTGTGCGTCCATAAGTTCAGAAATTTCAGCCGAACTTAAAATTTCAACCGGGATAACTAGATCGTCTTCGCTGAGGCCCCGGCTCTCCAATGATTCTTTTTCGGCGCAAATTTTTTCAACATCATAACCTTCGAGAGCCCGGTAGATCGGTGAAAAGTTTTTCATATTGATGCCGGTGGTTTCCTGATCTTTTTTGATTTGAAAAACGCCATCATCAACGAATACTAAACTGACATCCTGATCAAAGGCGGCGGTGATCAACACGACCTCCAAACCTTCAAGGGCATATACCGTGCCGTAAGGGGCTTTGCGATTTACATACATGAACTTTTTAATGGGTCCATCAAACTCGTCGTCTTCAAAATCTTCCATCACCGTTCCCCCTAATCACCAAATGTCACGAGCCGGTCACCGATAATACCGGCTTCCACCAATTGGCCGAGACCTGAAATCTTGAAACCAGCTGCAAGCAAATCATCATTAATACCGCGGCGCATGGCGGCGGCCACACAGACAATCAATTCAACGCCATGCTCAGCAGCCAAATCCGACCAAAGTTTAACCAGATTGCGGTCATCACTCGGTGGATCGGCAAGCTTGTTAGAATTGTTGACCCCATCATGATAAAAAAACACCCGGACAATCTCGTGACCTTTTTCGATCGCCGCTTTAGTGAACTGATAGGCGCTATCTGAGGCCTGATGGGTGAACGGCCCTTCATTAACCAATATGCCGAATTTCATTTGCTTAATGTCTCCTCAAATCAATTCTAGAAATGGATATGTGCCGATGCGTTCAGGCTTTCCCGCGCACCTCTGAAATCGTCAATATGGAAGCGGGTAAACGGAATGTCCGCGAGTTCAAAAAAGCGCGGCCAGCCAATGCGTTCAATCCACTCACCGAGCCGTTCCCAATCCCTGCCATGGTCCTTATAGACGTAGAGAATTTTCTTCACCACTTCACCTACCTCAGGCCAGTGCGGTGGATTGTTGGGTAATCCGGCGATCGCTAGTTTATGAAAAGTCGGTTTCGAGCGCGCATTGGAATGCTTGCCACCAACCCAGATCGCAATCTTGGTCGATTCTTCGCTGTTGATTTGCATCGGCGGACACGGTGCGTAACAAGCGCCACAGCAAATGCATTTCTGTTCATCAACCTCAAGCGAGGGTTTGCCATTCACCAAAGCCGGACGAATGGCTGCTACGGGACACCGGGCGACAACTGCCGGGCGTTCACAGACATTGGCGACCGCACCATGATCAATCACCGGTGGTTTGGTGTATTGCACATTAATGGCGATATCGCCTTGACCACCACAATTGATCTGACAGCAGGACGTTGTAATGCGGACCCGGTTGGGCATTTCTTCAGTGACAAATTCTTGGTGGAGATCGTCCATGAGGGATTTGACCACTCCAGAAGCATCGGTACCGGGTATGTCACAATGCAGCCAGCCTTGAGTATGGGAAATCATTGAGACCGAATTACCGGTGCCACCGATGGGGAAACCTTCGGCTTCGAGAGCTTCGATCAAAGGTGCCACCATGTCCTCTTTACTGACCATGAATTCAATATTGCTGCGGGTCGTAAAGCGGACATGGCCCTCGGCTCTCATATCAGCAATATCGCAGAGTTTGCGAATCGTATGGACATCCATCTGGCGCTGTGTTCCCGCCCGGACGGTCCACACCTCTTCGTTGTCGTGGGAAACATGGTGCAGCACGCCGGGACGCAGCCGGTCATGCCATTTCCAGTTGCCATAGTTCTTTTTAAGCACCGGGTGCATGTAAGGAAAAGGATCCGGAACTCCAGTTTCTTCTGCGCGGCGCGGTTCTACGTTTATATCTGTCATTTTTCTGTTCCCTACTCCGCTGCCGTTTGGGCAGAATCTTCATCTTGCCGTTCGAACCATTTTTCAGCTTCCTGATCCCACTTAGACGTATCAACATAGGAATTTGTCCGCGGATGATTGACCATATTGGGATCGATCTCGACGCCAATACCATCAAGGAAATTGGTCAAGCCAATCCGGTCAATTGTCTCACCGATGCGCTCGTGTTCAAGTGCGTTCTCGGCAAAGAAATCAATGACATTCTCCGACATTTCTTCGAGCTTCTCAAAATCTTCATCACTCTCAAGCTTGAGGAACGGCACCACGACGGTGCCCATTTGATCACCGATTTTCAATGACCGCTTGCCGCCGATCAAAAGGGTGACGCCTTTATCGTCTCCCGGTGACAAAGCTTTGTTCATAACATTGAGACAATGCATGCAGCGGACACAGCTTGGATTATCAACTTCCAACGTGTCGTCATCATTGAGACTAAGTGCATTGGTTGGACAGCGGGCTATTACGTTGTCTATGGTGTATTTACGGCCCGCCTGATCGACATATTTTTTAACTTCATCCTGATCGACTTTCATGTCGTCGCGCCAAGTGCCAATAACAGCAAAGTCGGCGCGGTGTATGGCGTTCACACAATCATTGGCACAACCGGAAAACTTGAACTTAAATTTATACGGTAAGGCCGGGCGGTGCATTTCATCAAGGAAAGCATTGATGATCGTTCGATGGGCCCGTATCTCATCGTAACAGGATTGCTCGCACCTAGCGTGGCCGACACAACTCATCGACGTCCGCAAAGCTGGTCCCGCGCCACCCATATCCAGGCCAATCTCATTTAAATCATCAAAAGCCGGTTGCACTTTCTCAGTCGAACAGCCTTGAAACATGATATCGCCGCTTTGGCCATGCAGGGCGATCAAACCGGAACCATGTTCTTCCCAGATGTCACATATCTTGCGCAAAAGATCAGTATTGTAATGCAGACCGGCCGGCGGTTGAATACGCAGCGTGTGAAATTCGGAGGATTCAGGATAGTCCTCGGCAACTTGTGAAAACCGCGGAACAACACCACCGCCATAGCCGAACACACTGACCGTGCCACCTTTCCAATAACCTAATTTGGTTTCGTAAGAATGCTCCAGCTGCCCCAGTAGATCATTCATCATGCCTGAATATTGCTTGTCTTCATCATCGGCTAATCTTTTCAAGCCATCAACAAAGCTTGGCCATTTGCCGCCTTGCAGTTCATCTAGCAACGGGGTTGCATGTTTCTTCTTAGTCACTCTTATTCTCCTTTTCGGATGCTCTTTCGGGACCCCGCCCCGGCATTAACTTTTGTTGTCCAAAATGATTGTTAGCATAATATATTTACTATAATCAACGTTTTCCTTAAATATGATATACGTTGGATTATAGAAAAATATTATTTGATTTCAATTAATTACGTAAAATATTTTAAATATACAAAAATGTTTAGTATTTTATACTTGCGTATACACTAAAATAGATATCAGGCCGTTCAAAAGTAGACTCATGAAGCCAATTGGCTTATGTGGAAGATAAAAATCAATCACTCGATAATAAGATAATGACCCTACCTAGTGATCTCTATAACAATGACGCCTATTTACGGTGGTGGGAGGAAAAGCTCACAGGCTACCCAGCCGATATTAATGAACTGATTGTTGAGGTGGAAGAACCGAATGCGCCAAACGAGCAGGAGATTGAGGCTCTCTATAAATTATACCGCAAAACCTTATGTAATCTGGTTGAACGACCCGCGCATTAAAGATGCTTTGGAATTCCTGAAATCAATTCTTACCGATGCTACTAAATATGTGTTTAGATTGAAACTAAAACCCGGCTCCGGATTAGTCGGTAATAATGTGCTCCATGGCCGGACAAATTTTAAAGATGGTAAGGATTAAAATACCAAACGGCTGATGTATCGAATTTACTATCTTGATTGTATTGCTAATACTTAGATTTGTCGCAAATTAGATTATCGGATTCACAGGAGACAACTTTGAACAAGAATACGCCCGTATCGACTGAGCCGGCACCCATAATTCCACTTAGCCAAATTATCATCCAAAATCACGATGTTGTCACCTTTACCGGGCTGCTTAAGGTGGTTAATGATCTCGGTGAGCGAGGTATGGTATTGATGGAATTTGATTTGAAGCCAGATTTTCCTGATACCCCTCGTGACTGGCAAACTCAACTGGAATTGGCCTTTATGACCAAGAAAAGCCCTTTTACCGACCCCCCAGAAATCATCAATACAAATGATCCGGAGGAGCTATGACCGACGAAGTAGTTCAAGATATTGCTAAACTTGATGCACCCTTTGGCCGCGAAATACTATGTCAGGATATTGTCTATGATAGCGGCTTGCAAATGATGAGAATACGCATCCGCGAAGGCAACCGTTTCACCATTCTTGACATCGATCCAACGACCGCCACCGAATGGAGTCAGATCATGCTAAACTGGTCTTCACAGACCAAAAGCAATATTACAGGCTCTTAACAACTGACATTAAATTTTTTAATTTTTTCCTATTATTTGAAATAATAGGAAAAAATTAAACATAACAACAATTTTTTTGTGCTTAAATCGCCACTGCATCTAACAGTCTTGATCCTCACTAGCTTTATATTTAAGTTACCATTAGAAATATAAGAATACTTGGCGACGACAAGTAAAAACGTTGTGGAACAGGTGACTTGACGGTCATTAAAAAAAATAATCTGCGTAGGAGGAGCCGCTTAAAGTGTCTCCTTTTTGCTAGGTTAAGGAGAAAGTTCATTATGAAATTCAGCAAACTGATATATTCATTCGCTGGCCTATTGATCGGAACATCTCTGACGATCGGGCTCTCCGCCCCTTCCGACGCAGCTGAATTTGATCTCGCAAAAGAGCGGGTTGGTGATGGCATCCCAAAATCTCTCACTGGCAAACCTGGCAATGCCAAGAAGGGCCGCTCGGTAGCGATCCACCGAAAAAAAGGTAATTGTCTGGCTTGCCATACCTTGCCGGTGCCTGAGCAAGCCGACCACGGTAATATAGGGCCCGATCTTCGCGGCATCGCGAGTCGCTACAAACCTGCTGAATTGCGTTTGCGTTTAGTAAGTACAAAAGCATTGAACCCCGACAGCATCATGCCGTCGTTTTATCTGAAAACTGGTTTTCACCGGGTTCATAAAAAGTGGCGAGGCAAAACCATTCTCAAAGCACAGGAGGTCGAAGATATTCTGGCTTATCTCGTGACTCTCAAAGAGGAATAGTCAAACTCGTTTTATCAAAATCGGAGACATAAAATGTCAAATTCTATTAGGAAATCAGAAAACACCTTGGAGCGGCGAGACGTCTTGAAGCTTCTTGGGCTGGGCACAGTTGCGGCAGCGACTGGCTCAATTGTGAGCAGTGATGCTCTAGCAACACCAGATTCTGCAGCCAAATTGATCAGCAAGCTTAGCGGAACATCAAGTTACAAATCCGGTAAAATTACTCTGAAAATGCCGGAAATAGCCGAAAATGGAGCGACCGTTCCATTAACCGTTCGTGTTGATAGCCCGATGTCAGCTGGCAATTATGTAAAATCCATCCATCTTGCTGCTGAAAAAAATCCCAACCCTGAAGTTGCGTCCTTTCATTTGACGCCGGCTTCCGGTAAAGCAGAAATATCCACTCGAATGCGGCTGGGAAAAACTCAAAACGTTATTGCTGTTGCGGTAATGAGTGATGGCTCAGTTCATCGTGTATCCCGGCTCGTCAAAGTCACCATCGGCGGCTGCGGCGGTTGATCACAGGAAGGAATTAGAAAATGGCTAGCAAACCTCGTGTCAAACTGCCTAAATCTGTCAATAAAGGTCAGGTGGTTCAAATTAAAACATTGATCCCACACAAAATGGAAACGGGTCGACGTAAAAACAAAAAGGGTGGCAAAATTCCGCGCTTTATCATTAACAAAGTGGAAGCAACCTTTAACGGTAAGCCGGTTATTACGGCAGACTTTCATCCTGCAGTTTCCGCCAATCCTTATTTCTCCTTTTATGCGCGGGTCGAGGAAAGCGGTACCTTCAAGTTCGTCTGGACGGATGACAAGGGTGGCAAGGTAACAACATCCAAAAAGGTCGCGGTCAAATAGGCCGGTCATGATCTTAAGGAACACCTAACAGGAGATATAAAGTGATTGGCAGGAAAATACTCTTAGCAGTCGCTATCATGGGCCTAGGAATTACCATCGGATTCACCAACAATGCGTCCATTGCGGTGGCTGATGAAGCCGAAAAACGGGCCAAAGACCCACGCAACAAACATTTTATTGTGGGTGAGATAAAAAGCGGTTACGTCTATATGACGTCGCAGACCCGCGACATGCAGGATGACGATTTTGCTAACCCGGCTTTCGTTTGGGTCGATACCGGTGAAGAATTGTGGAACAAAGTTAATGGTACAGCGGGTAAATCCTGCGCGTCGTGCCATAAAAGTGCGGCTAAATCCATGAAAGGTGTCGCCAACACGTTCCCACGCTATGATCCAAAAACCAAAAGGATGATAGCGATGCAGGCTTATGTTAATCGGCATCTCGGCGAGAAAATGGGTGCAAAGAAGTGGAAATGGGAATCGGAACAAATGCTCGCGATGACGATCTATCTAAAACTGCAATCCCGCGGCATGCCGGTTAAAAGCATTATCAACGACCAAAATCGTGCAACTTTAGCGCCGTTCCTGGCCAAAGGTAAAAAATTCTTTGAACAGCGCCGCGGTCTGTTGGATATGTCGTGCAAACATTGCCACGAAGACTATGTCGGCAACATGGCACGCTCTAATGTTCTCAGCATGGGGATGCCGAACGGCTTTCCAACCTATCGATTACAGTGGCAGAAGCCGGGTTCCATTCATCGCCGATTCTCAGGGTGCAATAAAAGCATTCGGGCCAAACCGTATAAACGCGGATCAGAAGAATACACCAATCTTGAATTCTATCTGATACACCGCTCGGCTGGACTTAAATGGGAAACCCCAGCAGTCCGTAACTAAAATGATAAGGAAAGGGGCGGTACTTAAAACGGGTGCCGCCATTTTTTTATCTACAATCTCGTATATAAAATTTGGGTGAATTTAAATCATGCTAACACGTCGGGATTTTCTTCAAGTAACGGCAGCAACAGCTGCGCTGATGAGCGGCGCACCGTTCTCAAAGGTCGCCGCCCAACAAAAAATCACCCAAGAAAAGTTGCTTGAGTTTTCGCCGGTCGGCCAAATTACCCTGCTTAATTTCGTCGACTGTCATGCCCAGTTGATGCCGCTTTATTTCCGCGAACCGTCGATGAATTTTGGGGTTGGCAATGTTCATGGCCTGCCGCCTCATATCACCGGCAAAGATTTCCTAAGACACTTTGGCCTTAAAGCCGGCTCGCCCGAGGCTTATGCCTTTACCAGTACCGATCATGTTGCGCTGAGCAATACTATGGCCGGATTGGTGGCATGGCCCAAATGGCGACATTAATCAAAGCCATCCGCGCCGAACGCAGTAGTAATACATTGCTGGTCGATTGTGGTGACACCTGGCAGGGTTCTTATAGCTCGCTGCAAACCCGCGGTGAAGATATGGTGACAGTGATGAACGCCATGAGTGTTGATCTGATGACCGCTCATTGGGAATTTACCTATGGCACTGAGCGCGTCAAAGAGCTTATTGAGAAGCTCAATTTTCCGTTCCTTGCTGGTAATGTCACCGATACCGAATGGGAAGAACCGGTTTTCAAAGACGTCGCCTTTTTTGAGCGTGGCGGCGTAAAAATCGGCGTTATCGGTCAGGCTTTCCCTTATACGCCGATAGCTAACCCGCGCTACATGATCCCCAACTGGTCGTTTGGTATCCAAGAGGATAAAATGCGGGAAAGTATTAAAAAAGCCAAAGCTGGCGGCGCCGAACTGGTCGTGCTGGCGAGCCACAATGGCTTTGACGTGGACCGTAAACTTGCGTCCCGCGTTGACGGGATTGATGTCATTTTAACTGGCCACACCCATGATGCTATTCCAGCCGCGATCAAAGTCAAAGACACAATTTTGATTGCTACGGGGTCGCACGGAAAGTTTCTCGGCCGCCTTGATCTTGAAGTGAAAAACAAAAAAGTCATCAACTTCCGCTACAAGCTTATGCCGGTTTTCTCGGACGCGATTAAACCGGACCCGGAAATTGCCGAAGTGATCCGCAAGGTCCGTGCACTGTATGAAAAAACAGTGAATACTGTATTGGGTAAAACCGAAGGCCTTTTATATCGGCGCGGTAATTTCAACGGCACCTTTGACGATCTGATTAATCAGGCGATTATGGAAGAACGCGATACTCAAATTTCTCTGTCACCCGGTTTCCGCTGGGGTGCAACATTACTCCCGGGTCAGGATATTCGAGTCGAAGATCTCTTTTCTCAGACTTCTATCACCTATCCGGCGGTCTATCGCAACGAAATGACTGGTAAGTTTTTGAAAGAAATTCTCGAAGACGTTGGCGACAATTTGTTTAATCCAGACCCCTATTTCCAACAGGGCGGTGATATGGTGCGGGTTGGCGGCATGGGCTATCATTTCGATATCGGCCAGAAGATCGGCTCCCGCGTATCAAAGATGACACTACTTTCGACCGGCGAACCAATTGATTCCGCCAAAACCTATATTGTCGGCGGCTGGGCGTCGGTGAACGAGGCTACCAAAGGCCCGGCGATTTATGATCTGGTCAGCAATTACATCAAACGCAAAAAATCCGTTAAGATAGAACAAAACACTGTCGTCAAAGTAACCGGCATGTAGGATCGGCAATTAAGGATGATAGAAATAACCTATTTTGGTGCTCTCGTTGCCGGATTATTGAGTTTCGCTTCTCCCTGCGTATTACCGTTGATCCCCGCCTATATCAGTTTTCTGGGCGGTGTGTCGCTTAGTCAACTCACCGAAGAAGATGGCGTGGATGTGGCGACACAAAAACGGGTTTTCTACGCAGCTATTGCCTTCGTATTGGGCTTTTCAACCGTCTTTATTGCACTCGGCGCATCAGCTACCGCCATTAGCGCCCTCATTGCTCAAAACTCGTTGCTTTTAGGGCAGATTGCCGGGGTAATCATTGTAATCTTCGGCTTGCATTTCATCGGTGTCTTCCGTATCGGTTTTTTAAACTTTGAAAAACGGTTTCATCTTGAAAACAAACCTGCTGATCTCGTCGGTTCCTACATCCTCGGCCTCGCCTTTGCCTTTGGCTGGACACCTTGCGTCGGACCGATCCTAGCATCTGTTTTGATGGTTGCAACTTCGGGAGATTCGATTGGTTATGGCATATCACTATTAACCGTTTATGCCGCCGGGCTGGGCATCCCTTTCCTGGTAGCTGCTTTTGCCGTAAAGCCATTTATGAAATTTCTCAGCCGCTTTAAAAGCCAAATGCGGAAAATCGAACTTACCATCGGCGGGTTGCTCATCATCACCGGCATCGCCGTCTTTACCGGCGATCTCGCCGAAGCAGCAAATTGGCTGCTTGAGACGGTTCCAGTATTTACAAAATTCGGCTAGTCAATCAGCAGATCGTCCGCCCAGAGCAGTTTTTGGATGTCGTAACCTTTTTCGGCGAGCTTATCACCTTCAAGCCCAAGCCAACGCTGAAAGTTGGGTTCAGTTTTATACGCTTTAGCTTTGACATATTTGAACAAGAAGTAAAAATGAAACGGTTTGAAGTAGCCGGGTATCCGCATCACCTCTAAAGCATTACCACTTTTCTTGCTGATCGATTTGGAATCATCGGGAAAGAACTGAATGGTCGGGGTAAAACGCACGGCCCACTTTTGCGACAGTTTTTTTTCTATCGTCACTTCACCGTCAAAGTCGGTAACTTCTTTATCGCCCCATAAATTCATTTGAATAACGACAAAATTATCG
>Ga0066828_10001356_pt1 | contig 10285 bp, 10 predicted proteins | sample ETNtaG_24_FD_65497 | JGI IMG/M metagenome (GOLD analysis project Ga0066828, IMG submission 65497) | Marine microbial and viral communities from oxygen minimum zone, Eastern Pacific Ocean - ETNP201306SV47 | ecosystem: Environmental > Aquatic > Marine > Oceanic | place: Pacific Ocean: Eastern... | reverse complement strand
GGAGCCACACTTGCACCGTCTCTTACTTTTTGTACGCCCCCAACGATGATCGCTTCGCCCGCCAACACGCCGCTGACCACTTCAACCTCTCCTGCCATTCTTTGTCCGAGTTCGACCGAGGACTGGCGAGCTAGACCTTCATCGACAATAAAGACGTATTGCTGTGTACCATTAGCAACGACGGCCTCCTCGGGAATAATCACTGCTTGATGGCGGATGGAAACTCCCAGTTCAACAAGCAGGAACATCCCAGGCTTGAGAGCCTCGTCCGCGTTGTCGATGAGGGCGCGTACGCTCACAGCTCTGGTGACAGCGTCGATCCGGCTGCCAATGGCTGCCACGCGTCCAAAAAAGATACGTCCTGGATAAGCGTCAGTTTCCGCTGTGACTTCCTGACTGGGCTGAAGATGGGCGAGATTACGTTCGGGCACCTGAAAATCGAGTTTTATGGTGGTGATGTCGTCAAGTGTCACGATTGGATCACCAGGTTCCACAAGCGCACCAACGGAAATGTTTCGCATCCCTAGGCGGCCCGAAAACGGCGCGCGGACTTCGCGTTTTGAAAGGCGAACCCGTGTGGCTGTAAGTGCAGCCTCCCAACGCTTGACCTCCGCCTCCGCCGCTTTGAGGTTCGCAGCAAGTTCGTCCACTCGTGCTTCAGGCACGTTTTGGCTCTGTCTTAGGCGCTCAGCCCGCGCGTAGAGTTGGCGCGCATTCTCCAACCGAGCTTGATGGACCGCGATTTCTGCCCGGTTGATCTCAATTTCCGCCTGCTGAATACCACTGTCAAGGCTGACAAGAATGTCTCCTTCATTTACTTGAGCGCCCTCAGAAAAATGAATCTTTGACACCAAACCCATCTCGTCTGACATCATCGTAATGGACTCGTTCGCACGAGCAGTGCCAATCGCCTCAAGTGTGACAAGTACGGAGTCGAGCCTTGCACCGGCAATATCCACAGGGGTCGGTGGACGCTCATTTTTTGCATCCGTTTCACCGCCGGCACCATCAATGAAGGGAAGCGATTCCCGATTCTGATAGGTCCACCAACCGCCGGCCCCCAGGGCGACGACGACGATGAGTTGGATGAACAAAGAGCCTATGGTTTTGCCGAGGCCTAGCACAAAGTTTTTCCCTCACCCAATATTGGTACGGAATATTTCTGCAAAAGGCTTTGCACACAAGTGGCGTACACGCAATGCTGACCTGCTGTTTGAACATCCACGTTTGCGTTTTGGAGCGTGTTCGAATTGTTGGAATGTTACTTTAGCCTTTAGCGTAGCTATGGCCGTGCAGCTTTATTATCACCCGATTTTCCTTGAACACGATCCCGGACCGAATCATCCGGAGCGTGCGGATCGGTTGCGTGCAATAGTCGACATTCTAGAGACCCATCATTTTGATGGTCTGGTGCGGTGTGAGGCGCCAGAAGTGTCACTCAAGCAGGTGTGTCGCGTGCATCCGCAGTATTATGTGGATCAATTGTTGGCGGCCAGTCCCGCGGTGGGAAGGGTCGTGATTGACGCGGACACCGTTATGTCGCCGGGATCAGGAGAGGCAGCTTTGCGGGCTGCCGGGGCAGTGTGTGCGGCGGTTGATGCCGTAATGGAGGGCGATGCGAAACGTGCTTTTTGTGCGGTTCGCCCACCTGGACACCATGCGGAACCGACCCGCTCCATGGGGTTTTGCCTTTTCAACAATGTTGCAGTGGGGGCTCGACATGCGCTTGGCGAGCATGGGCTTGAGCGGGTAGCTATTGTTGATTTTGACGTGCACCATGGTAACGGAACTGCTGCCGCCTTTGCCGACGAGCCTGCAGTGATGTTTGGCTCAACGCACCAGATGCGGCTTTATCCCGGAACGGGCGGTGTCGCGGATGTTGGCGTGGGAAATCTGGTCAATATGCTGTTGCCGCCCGGCGCCTCTGGGTCTCATTTTCGCGCTGCGTGGGGGAGATTTCTTCCTCTGATGGTCAAATTTCAGCCCGAGTTGATACTTATGTCGGCAGGGTTCGACGGGCACCGTGCCGACCCCCTGGCCCAATTGCAACTGAGTGAGCAGGATTATAAATGGATAACGCAGGAAGTGGTAAAAGCCGCCGAGCAATGCTGTAGCGGTCGTGTTGTATCGACCCTAGAAGGGGGGTATGAGCCGCAGGCGCTCGCGACGTCGGTTGCGGCCCATATTGGAGCACTGATGGCCGAGTGATGTCGGACCGAAAAGGGGACAAGAATGGCAAGGGTCTCATCCCAAGCTGATACTGATCATTTCGATGATGTAGAAGCGATGACATTTGAGCAGGCCTTGACGGCCTTGGAAGAAATTGTGCGGAATCTGGAAGAGGGTGAGATCGACCTTGATGGAGCGATCGAGGCTTACGCTCGAGGCGCTGCACTGAAAAGGCATTGCGAGGGAAAATTGCGGCAGGCGGAGCAGCGTATCAGCCGAATTGCTGTGGGGCCAGACGGCTCTTTGAGTGCTTCAGTATCTGAGGACGACGGGACCGACACTTGACCGATCTGCTTGAGGCATTGGCAGCCTCCGTTGGTGCGGTCGAACGGGAACTTACTGTTCTGATTTCCGAAATTGAAGGTGATCATCACCGTTTGATAGAGGCAATGCGCTATGCCGCACTGGGCGGTGGCAAGCGCCTGCGACCGTTTTTGGTGTTGGAATCAGCAAAACTGTTTGGTGCAGTGGGGAAGGGGCCCCTTCGAGCAGCGGCGGCCATTGAAATGGTGCACTGCTATTCCTTGATTCACGACGATTTGCCGGCGATGGATGACGATGATCTGCGGCGTGGCAAGCCGACAGTACATATAGCTTTTGATGAGGCCACGGCCATTCTAGCTGGTGATGCGTTGCTCACCCTCGCGTTCGAGGTGCTGAGTGATTGTGGCACAGACGACGACGGTAATATCCGTGCGGCGTTGGTGCTGGCGTTGGCGCGTGCGGCGGGGTGGCATGGCATGGTTGGCGGTCAAATGATTGATTTGGAGGCAGAAAAACATAAACTTGATCTTGAGGCGATCATCACGTTGCAGGCGATGAAAACGGGGGCTCTGATAGCCGTATCATGTGAAGCTGGGGCCATACTGGGGAGAGCATCAGCAAGCGAGATGGCCGCGCTCGCGAGTTATGCAAAAGATCTTGGTCTTGCTTTCCAGATCGCCGATGACCTGCTCGATGTTGAAGGCGATGTCGAGGAAGTCGGCAAAGGCGTCGGCAAAGATCTGGCGGCGGGGAAAGCGACATTTATCTCATTTTTGGGTGTTGCCGAAGCCAGAAACCGTGCGGCAGGTTTGGTTGAGTCGGCTGTTGCACACCTCCATGACTTTGATGACCGCGCCGATGGATTACGAGCCGCTGCGCGCTTCATGGTACAGCGCAGCCACTAATTGTGAGCAAGACTCGTGTCGACGCATTGATGGTAGCGCGTGGCTTCGCTGACAACGAGACGCGGGCACAAGCGTTGATTATTGCCGGTAAGGTTTACACTGGTGAGCGGCGCCTCGAAAAATCCGGACAAAAGATCTCTGATGACGCGCCACTGGAAGTTCGGGGACCCGATTATCCTTGGGTCTCCCGTGGTGGTGTTAAGCTAGCCCACGCGTTGGAGAGATTCGATATAGACCCCTCTGGACAAGCCGCCCTCGATATCGGCGCAGCGACAGGGGGCTTTACGGACGTGCTTCTATCTCAGGGCGCAACACGCGTTTATGCCATTGATGTCGGGCATGGGCAGCTCGATTGGCGCTTACGCAACAACCCTCGCGTCGTGGTTCTTGAGCGAACCAATGCACGCCACTTGAATGCTGACTTAATGTCAGAGGCAATCCATATGGTGGTTTGTGATGCGAGCTTTATCGGTCTTCGGACGATCTTGCCAGCATCGCTTAAGATCGCCGCACCGGGGGCACTGCTGGTCGCATTGATCAAGCCGCAATTCGAGGTCAGGAAGGAGCAAGTCGGAAAACATGGTGTCATCCGAGATCCGGCACTGCGCGAAGAAGCTTGTGAGCGCATCCGCTGCTGGCTCGATTCGCTGTTGGATTGGAGCGTTCTGGGCATCATCGAGAGCCCGATTACCGGGCCGCGAGGGAATGTCGAGTATCTTATCGCTGCGAGAAAAACACGTTCCGACGCCGGTGTGTGATAGTCATCACTTTTTACCCTAGTTGCTCGCCTTATTTCTTTTACAGTATTCTGGGCTACAGTCGTTTTCAGCTATTGGCGGGCACTGCTTCGGGCAGCACATCAGCTTGCTGTTACTGATGTGTTATCGAGTTCTTCTATAGTTCCCATGTTCCTTTCCAACGACCTTCCACACCAACATACACGGGTCGCGGCGCTCATCCACTCGAACTGCCGCGGCCCGATTTTTTAGTTTATGCGTTTGCGTTAGCCTGACGCATGTGGCTGAGAATTTTAAGTCAGCGGCAATATTAAGGAATTTTCAAGCTGGAGACGTGTCTCGGCGCTATGGTCTAGGCCATCGCAGATAGTTATTTCCTGCATTGACGTTCCCGGAAGTGCCGGCCTACACACACCATTATGTCCGACATCAATGAGATTGCCCGCCACAGCAAAGCGTGGCCCTTTGTGGAGGCGCGCCAGCTGCTCGACCGAGTGGACGGTAAGACGCCAGTTAAAGGGCATGTATTGCTCGAGACAGGTTACGGGCCATCTGGGCTGCCGCATATCGGCACCTTCGGCGAGGTGGCGCGCACAACCATGGTGCGTCGGGCTTTTGCGTGCTTCAGCGACATCCCGACACGCCTTGTCGCTTTCTCCGACGACATGGATGGGCTCCGCAAGGTTCCCGAGAACATCCCACAGCAGGGGATGCTTGCGGCGCATCTCAGCAAGCCGCTGACGGCGATTCCCGATCCATTCGATACACACGAGAGCTTTGGCGCACACAATAATGCGCGCCTGCGCGCCTTTCTCGACACATTTGGCTTCGACTACGAGTTCAAGAGCGCCACCGAGACCTACCGGAGCGGTGAGTTCGATGCCACACTGCTTGCTGTGCTGGCCCACTACGACAAGGTCACCGAGGTCATACTGCCGACGCTCGGGCCAGAACGCCGCGCTACCTACAGCCCGTTCCTGCCGCTTTGCCCGCGCACGGGCCGCGTTCTGCAAGTTCCCGTCGTAGCACGTGATGTGGACGCCGGAACCATCGTTTACGAGGACGAGGATGGGCGCCACGTCGAGGTGACGGTCACCGGCGGCGCCTGCAAGCTGCAATGGAAAGCGGATTGGGCTATGCGCTGGGTGGCACTGAACGTCGATTACGAGATGTCTGGCAAGGATCTCATTCCGTCGTTGCAGCTTTCCAGCCGAATTTGCCGCATTCTCGGCGGTACGCCGCCCGAGAACCTTACCTATGAGCTGTTTCTCGACGAATCTGGTCAGAAGATTTCCAAATCCAAGGGCAACGGTCTGACCATCGAGGAATGGCTGACCTACGGCTCGCAGGAGAGCCTGTCACTCTACATGTATCAGAGCCCACGGAAGGCGAAGCGGCTCTATTTCGACGTCATTCCGCGTCACGTCGATGACTACCTGACCCATCGTGCCAAGTTCGCCAACCAGGACGAAAATGACCGCCTGAGCAACCCGGTCTGGCACATCCACGATGGCGCGCCGCCGGAGCAGGAGGTACCACTCTCCTTCAATATCCTGATGAACCTCGCGAGCGTTTGCAACACAGAGGACAAGGCGGTGTTATGGGGCTTCATCAGCCGCTACGCGCCGGATGCAAGGCCTGAAGCCAATCCCATGCTCGACGAGCTGGTCGGCTACGCCATCGCCTATTACCGGGATTTTGTCAGACCCACAAAGCACTATCGTGCACCGGTGGAGGGCGAAACCGAGGCGCTGAAGGATCTATCAACTGCGCTCATGAGCTTACCGAGCATCGCCTCTGCGGAAGACATTCAGAACACGGTCTACGAGGTCGGCAACCAGCACGATTTTGCTAATTTGCGCGATTGGTTTAAGGCGCTGTACGAAATTCTGCTGGGGCAAAGTCAGGGGCCGCGCATGGGCTCGTTTATTGCCCTTTACGGGCGTGACGAGACGGTTGCCTTGATCGATAAGGTTGTAGTCGGTGACACTATCGGAACTTAATAGAACGTTCATTCAGGAACGATCTCGCGCCGACACAGTAGGCTTTCAGAAGGCTAGCAGGCGCGCCCTTAATGCCGCCAACACTTGGCGCGCGCTGCGCGGCACCGGTACGACCTTCGACGACGGCGACTATCTTCGGCCGGAGGCGCGCGTTGGAATTCGGCAGTCACCCCAAGATCTGTCACCTAAAGGGCGCGCTCAGATGCTGCAGATGTACCGCCAAGCCGCCGGCCAATAGTGTCCTAGCGCAGATAACGGGCGAAGTGCTGACGAATGTTGCCATCGAGCACAGTGTTTAGGTCGTTGGCCAGATCCTCTGCGATCTGAAACAGAACTTCCTGGCGTTCACGCAGGGTTGCGTCTTCCGGCATTGTGCGCGAGCGCGTGGCTTCCCCGTATACGTTCGCATGCCCGCTGGCCGCGCTATCCATGATCTCCAGGCGCATCTCGACGCGACCATCAAAGCGCACGGCCTGCTCTGTTGTGAAGCTAGCAGCCAAATCCTCGTTGACAGATAACAGTGTCTCAGTGATGCGCGCATCAACCACAGTCGCCTTGAGGCTACCGGTTGCGCCGTCCGCGACAAGCCGGTCCCGCACCCAGTTGCGTAAAAGGACCAGGGGCGGCACGGGCGACTCGTGATCCACGTGTGGTGTGCGTAGTGGAGGCTGGTAGCTCTCGACCAATTCGATCACTGCCACATCGAGGCGGAAGGCAGGCGAATCACGGAAGGCGATCTCTGGGAAGTTCGCCTCGGGCGGCGATGGTGCACAAGCCAGCAGCAGTGCGGCGGTGGCGGCGATAGCAAAGCGCATTGGGAAAACTCCATACAATGTCAGAAAAGTATAGACCGCTCACCATCAGGACAAAGCCTTATGCGGAATCGATGAAATCACCGTCCAGACCGAAGAGATAGCGTGCCCCGCAATAGTCGCAAGTGATCTAGATGATGCCGTCGTCGGCTAACTCAGCGTGGTCGCCGCTGGGGGATGAGCGCACTAGCGTACCAGCCCACTTGACCGAACGGAGGCAGAAAGAACGCACCGGCTCCGTCTCATACAAACCCACGCCATAAGGTGAAACAGCGGACGGGTAGGCGCGACGACCCAAGATCTGGTTGATGGTGGATCCGAGCCTGACCAGCCGCCCATACACGCCAAGCGCCTAGATATGAAATGGTTGGATCAGATCGTCAGAAAGGGCAGCTTCAGTCACGGCGCGTCACGCGTTCAGACACCAAAGAAGAACAGCCTTCTGGGCATGCAATCTGTTCTCAGCTTCATCCCACACTTTCGAACTCGAGCCGTCGATAACATCGGCGCTCACTTCGTTACCGCGGTGCGCTGGCAGACAATGCAGGAAGATAGCATCCGCTGCCGCCTTCGACATCAAATCGGCGTCAACCCGGTAGGGCTCGAGCAGGCGATGCCGGCTTCCCGGATCGTCGCCCATCGAAACCCATGTATCGGCGACCACACAATCCGCACCTGTGACTGCCTCGGCTGCGTCCACACCCAGGCTAACCGCGCCGGCGTTCTCGGCAGCCCAATCCATAATTTTAGGATTCGGCGCAAGAAGGGTGGGGCATGCAAGCCGTAGCGTAAAGCCAAAGCGCACGGCCGCATGTATCCAAGACGTGGCGACATTATTGCCATCGCCTGTCCAGGCGATGGTTCTGCCGGCGACCGGTCCCTTGTGTTCCTCGAAGGTCAGGATATCGGCCAGAATCTGACAGGGGTGGCTGCGGTCCGAAAGACCGTTAATCACTGGTACGGCGGCGGCATCGGCGAACTCGATTAGTGTATCGTGCCGTTTTACGCGCAGCATCGCCGCGTCGACATAGCGCGACAAGACGCGGGCGGTGTCGGTGGCCGTCTCACCCCGACCCATCTGGCTTTCCCCAGGGTTTAGTATCACCGTGCGACCGCCGAGTTCGGCCATGCCAACCTCGAACGAGATGCGTGTGCGGGTCGAGGGTTTTTCAAAGAGCATCGCCAATGTGTGCCCAGCGAGCGGAGTACCGGCGTTGCCGCCGCGCCCCGCCTTCAGCATTGCCGCCTGATCGACCAGCTCACGCAAGCTGGACGCATCGATCTGGTCGAGATCCAGGAAGTGACGCAGTGCGGTCATCTTTCCAGCTCTTGGCAGGACGTCTCCAGCGCGCTGACCGCCTCATCGACCTCGGTCTCACTAATGATCAAAGGCGGTAGCATGCGCGCAACATTGTCGCCGGCGGGGACCAAGAGGACGCCACGCTCGCGCATATCGGCGACCAAGTCCATGTTGGTGATGGCGCATTTCATACCGAGCAAAAGACCCTGGCCACGTACTGATTCGATGATATTGGGGTAGTGAGCCGCCACATCGCCGACACGCGAGTGTAGATACTTGCCTGTAGCCTTCACGTTTTCTAGGAAACCGTCCGCCAAAATCTCGTCCAGCACAGCATTACCAGCGGCCACGGCGAGTGGGTTACCGCCGAAGGTTGAGCCATGTGTGCCGGAAACCATGCCTATAGCAGCCGCCTCCGTCGCAACGACGGCGCCGATAGGGAAGCCGCCACCGAGTCCTTTGGCAAGACCCATGACGTCGGGCGTTACGCTACACCACTCGTATGCGAACAGCTTACCGGTATGCCCGATACCCGTCTGTACCTCGTCGAACAGCAGCAAGATAGCAAACTCATTGGCGATCGTCCGTAACTCCGCCAGAAAGTCGTTCGCGGCAGGGTTGACACCACTTTCGCCTTGAATCGGTTCGACAAGAATAGCCCCTGTCTCACCCGTTATGGCCGCGCGCACTGCGTTGGCATCACCGAACGGCACATGGTCGAAGCCATCCATCACTGGACCAAACCCATCTAGAGCCTTCTCGTTACCGCCGGCAGCGAGTGTTGCCAAAGTGCGGCCGTGGAAGGCGCCATCGAAGGCGATAATCCTATACCGTTGCGGGTTGCCACTGGCGCTGTGATATTTCCGTGCAACTTTTATAACGCCTTCCATTGCTTCAGCGCCGGAATTACAAAAGAAAACACTCTCACCAAAGCTATGCTCGCAGAGCCGTTCGGCAAGACGCTCTTGTTCCGGAATCCGATACAAATTGGAGCAATGCCAAAGCTTCTTAGACTGTTCTTCCAGCGCCGAGATTAGGCGCGGATGGGCATGGCCGAGCGTGTTGACGGCGATACCAGTGGCGAAGTCCAGGTATCGCCGGCCATCCGTCGCGACGAGATAAGCACCATTGCCACACTCGAAAGCGATTTCTATCCGGCCGTAGGTCGGCATCACCGCAGACATTGGACTCTCCTGATTCCAGATGGCTCGACCCGCATTGTTGGCGCGCCGGAAAAAAAGGCGGGGAGTATCGTGACACGATAGGCGCTTGTCAACGCAGATCGTGCTCTATGTTTGGCCGGTTATTACAGCCTCCTGATCCTCGGGCACGTAGAAGTAGGATCCCGGGCGAAAATCGTAGCCTAGATTGCCCAACAAACGTTGCTGGCGTGGCGTGCAGCTATCCAGCACGTCTCTCGGCGGTTCACCAAAATCGTACCAACGGATGAACATCTGACAATAATTGTAGAGCAATGTTTTTCTGGCTCTGCCGGAATTGTTAGGCGCGGGGCCGTGCCAGATCGAGTGCGGAAAGATAAAGGCGTCACCGGCCTTTCCCGTGGTTTGCACCGCACCGGGCGCATGGGGGTGTGGCGCACGTTCAGCGCCTTCAGGGAAGGGGCGCATATGGCTCCCCGGAAACAAAGTGAAGTTGCCACAGTCCGTGCCGGACACGTCGCTGAGCAAATACAGCACCTTTACGGCAAGTGGGAAACTGGTCTCGGTGACACGAATACGCCGCTGCCCTTCGCCGCCATCGGTATGGGTGTAGCCGTCAAAGTTATCATGGGAGGGACGCACGATTGCCTGCGACATAGAGAACTGGATACAGGGTCCCATGATATCGACAATCAGGTCGAAGGTTTCCAGCTTATCGATGAGGTCTATGAACGCCTGGTGATAGGGGAGCAGGTTGCGCCGATCCATGAACGCGGAGGGGTCTGGATCGGCATGATCAACCCATGCGTAATGGCCAAGTGGCAAGTTCCCGCACGCCGGCTCGTAACCGGGCAACAGGCGTATCCTGTCAAGTT
>Ga0066828_10001351_pt1 | contig 10296 bp, 10 predicted proteins | sample ETNtaG_24_FD_65497 | JGI IMG/M metagenome (GOLD analysis project Ga0066828, IMG submission 65497) | Marine microbial and viral communities from oxygen minimum zone, Eastern Pacific Ocean - ETNP201306SV47 | ecosystem: Environmental > Aquatic > Marine > Oceanic | place: Pacific Ocean: Eastern... | reverse complement strand
ACCGCCTCGGCGTCTCCCGAAGCGTGCTGACGACGCGGCTAAAGCATTTGATTGATGTTGGGCTACTCGACCGCAAGCCTGTGCGCGATGACGGCCGCAGACAAGAATATGTGCTGACCAAAAAGGGGCAAGCCATGTTGCCTGTCCTCGCCGCCTTGGTCGAATGGGGAGAAACCTGGATGCCGCAGCCTAACAGCCCACGCGCCGGGCTCGTCGACCGCCGGAGCGGCGATCCGGTGTCGCTTCGCTTTTGCCGGGATAGTGACGGCGCCACCGTTCCCGCAGCGGTTGTGTGCCTTCGATGACGCTACCACCCGTGCTCGATGGCGCATTGCGCATCCCGGTGATCGGTGCGCCATTGTTCATGATCTCCAATCCGAAGCTGGTCATCGCCCAGTGCACCGCGGGCATCGTCGGCTCGTTCCCGGCACTCAATGCGCGCCCGCCCGAAGCGCTCGATGACTGGCTGGCGGAGATCAAGGAAACGCTGGCGACGCATGACAAAGCGTATCCCGAACAGCCCGCCGCTCCCTTCGCCCTGAACCAGATCGTGCACAAGTCGAACACGCGCCTCGACCATGACATGGAAATGTGTGTCAAGCACAAGGTCCCCATCGTCATCACCTCGCTCGGCGCTCGCCCGGAAGTGTGCGATGCGGTGCATGCATATGGCGGCATAGTGATGCACGACATCATCAACATCCATTTCGCCCACAAGGCAGTAGACAAGGGCGCGGACGGCCTCATTGCTGTCTGTGCCGGCGCGGGCGGACACGCGGGCACGCTGTCACCTTTCGCGCTGATCCAGGAGATTCGCGAATGGTTTGACGGCCCGCTGGCGCTGTCGGGCGCCATCGCGCAGGGCGGAGCGGTGCTTGCCGCCAAGGCCATGGGCGCGGACCTCGCCTATATCGGCTCGGCCTTTGTCGCCACCGAGGAGGCTAACGCCATCAACGCCTACAAGCAGGCGATCGTCGACGGCGTGGCCGACGACATCGTCTACACCAACTTTTTTTCGGGCGTGCGTGGCAACTACCTAGCGCCCTCAATCGCCAATGCGGGACTCGACCCGCACGACCTGCCGGAGGCCGATCCATCGAAGATGGACTTCAGGTCGGGTGGGATTGGGGCGAAGAAGGTCTGGCGCGACATCTGGGGCTCGGGCCAGGGCATCGGCGCCATCAAGGCAGTGATGCCCGCCGCGGCGTTGGTCGATCGCCTGACGGCAGAATACGAGGCCGCCCGCGACAGCCTCGCGGCGCCACTGCACGCGACGGCAAAATAGGAATAGGAGTGACACCGTGGCCCTGACCAGCGCCCAGCTACATTACAGCATTATCAACGACGTCGTTGCCAACGGGCGGGCGCCGCATCTCTCGGTGCTGGCATCACGCTACCACGTGATGCCGGAGGAAATGCAAAAAGGGCTGCGGCAGCTCGCCGATGACCGCGGCGTGGTGCTGCATCCGGACAACGACGAGATCTGGGCAATCCACCCCTTCTCCCTGGCGCCAACCAACTTCACGGTGCGCGCCGGGGCGAAAGTCTGGTGGGGCAACTGTGCTTGGTGCTCGCTCGGCATCGCCGCGCTGATCGGCGGAGAGGTCACAATCAGCAGCACCCTCGGCGGTGAAGGCCAGCCGGTCAGCGTCACGGTAAGGGACGGCACGGTTGAGGATAGCAACCTCGTAGTCCACTTCCCCATTCCTATGCAGCGCATTTGGAACAACGTGATCTATAGCTGCAGCACCATGCTATTTTTCGAAAGTGAGACAGAGGTCCGGTCCTGGTGCTTCCGCCACGGCATCGTCATAGGCGACGTGCGGTCAATCGACACCGTGGCGCGCTTCGCGGGCGACTGGTACGAGCGCCATCGCGACAAGGATTGGCAGAAGTGGACGGTTGCCGAGGCGCGTGAGCTGTTCGCACGGCATGGACTATCCGGCCGAATCTGGGAGCTGCCGGATGGGGACGATACGAGATTCTGACGAGAAGGGAGTGGAACCTTGGCAAACCCCGTTTGTCTGATCGCCGGGGCAGGACCCGGCACCGGTGGCGAATGCGCCAGGCGCTTCGCCAGCGGCGGCTACCGTGTCGCCATGCTGGCGCGCAACAAGGAGCGTCTCGACGCGCTGGAGGCAGAGATCCAGGGCTCACGCGGCTATGTCTGTGACGTGTCCGATCTCGACGGCCTGATGGCGACCGCCGAGTGCGTGCGCGATGAGATGGGCGCGCCCGAGGTGGTCGTGCACAACGCCGTCTCGGGCATCCTCGAAGGCGGCGGCGCGGCCAAGTTCCTGGAGGACGACCCCACCCGGCTCGAGCGCAATTTCCGCGTCAACACCACGTCCCTGCTCTACCTTGTCCGCTCTACCGCACCGGCCATGATCGAGGCCGGCAAGGGCGCCATCGTCGTCACCGGCAATACTTCAGCGACCCGCGGCAAGCCAGCTTTCGCCTATTTCGCGCCTACCAAGGCAGCGCAGCGCATTCTCTGCGAATCCATGGCGCGTGACCTTGGGCCCAAGGGCGTGCACGTGGCCTATGTGATGATCGACGCCGCCATCGACACCCCGCGCACACGGCCGATCTTCGCCGCCGATAAGCCGGACGAGGATTTCTGCAAACCGACGGCGATCGCCGAGGAGATCTTCCATGTGGCGCATCAGGATCGCTCTGCTTGGTCCTTCCTGGTCGAGCTGCGGCCCGACCGCGAGACCTGGTAATGGCGCCGGTTTGTCTGATAACCGGCGCCGGAGACGGCACCGGGGCCGCTTGTGCCCGCCGCTTTGCCGCCGGTGGCTATCGCGTTGCCATGCTGGCCCGCACGGAAGAGCGCCTACGCAAGCTTGAAGGCGAGATCGAGGGTAGCAGCGGCTATTTCTGCGATGTCAGCGATCTCGAGCATTTCACAGCTACGATGGCGCAGGTGCGCGAGGAGATGGGGGCGCCAAGCACCGCCATTCACAATGCAGTGACGGCGTCTTTCGGCACTGTGCTGGAAGCCGATCCCAAAACCTTCGAGCATATCTTCCGCGTCAACACCACTGCGCTCATGGTGCTCGCGCAAGGTGTGGCCCCAGCCATGGTAAAAGCGGGTAAGGGGGCCATCATCGTTACCGGCAACACCTCGGCTTGGCGCGGCAAGCCTCGCTTTTCGATGTTTGCGCCGACCAAAGCGGCACAGCGCATCCTCGCCCAGTCGATGGCGCGCGATCTCGGGCCCAAGGGCGTGCATGTCGCCTATGTCACCATCGACGCCGCCATCGACACGCCCTGGACGCGGCCGCGCTTGCGGCCTGACGAGCCCGACGATTTTTTTTGTAAACCCAAGGATATTGCGGACGAGATCTTCCATATCGCACATCAGGCGACATCGGCCTGGTCATTCGATGTCGAGATCCGGCCCTTCCATGAAACGTGGTGATGCCATGAAGCTCTACGATTTCAGCCTTGCCCCGAACTCGCGCAGAGTGCGTGTCTTTCTGGCCGAAAAGGGCATCGACACGCCCTTGGTCAGCGTGAATACGCGCGAAAATGAGCATTTTAGTGACTGGTTTCGGGAGAAAAATTCCGCTTGCACCGTGCTCGAGCTCAACGACGGCACCTGCATCAGCGAATCTGTCGCCATCTGCCGCTATTTCGAGGAAGTCCAGCCCGAGCCAGCCTTGTTCGGCACAGGCGCCACGGAACGCGCGCTGGTGGAGATGTGGAACCGCCGCGCCGAGCTTGAGGGGCAGCAAGCAGTAGCCCAAATAATTCGCAATTCGGCGCCCATGTTCAAGGACCGCGCGCTGGCTGGCGTGCGCGGCGTACCGCAGATTCCAGCGCTGATCGAACGCGGCAAAGCAAGCCTCTGCCGCTTTTTCGAGACCATAGACCAGCGCCTCGGCGAGACGCGCTATCTCGCCGGCGAGAGTTTCAGCATCGCCGACATTACCGCTTTCGTCGCCATCGGCTTTGCCGGGCGTGTCGAGATCGGCGTTCCCAACTCATGCGCCAATGCGAATCGCTGGTTCGCGGATGTCAGCGCCCGACTAAGCGCGGAGGCCTGAGCTATGGCAGCGACCATTGAGTTCTTTTTCGATTTTGGCAGCCCGACGGCGTATATGGCGTACACCCAGCTTCCGAGCATCGCCGAGCGCACGGGCGCGTCACTGGTCTACCGGCCTGTGCTGCTCGGCGGCGTCTTCAAGGCCACCGGCAACGCCTCGCCCGCCACGGTGTCGGCCAAGGGCGCCTATATGGGCCGCGACCTCGCCCGCAGTGCCGCTAAACTCGGCGTCGACTATGCTCCCAATCCACATTTCCCGGTCAATACCCTGGCGATCATGCGCGGCGCTATCGCGGCTCAACACGAAGGTGAGTTCCAGCCCTACCTCAATGCCATGTACCGCGCCATGTGGACCGAGGGGCGCAACATGCAGGAGTTCGAGGAGATTGCTGCTGTGCTAAGCACAATCGGGCTCGATCCAGCCCGCTACGGCACTCTAGTACAGGAGCAGGTGATTAAGGATGAACTCAAGGCCAACACCGAGGAAGCCGTCTCGCGCGGTGTTTTCGGCGCGCCGACGATGTTCGTAGGCTCAGAGATGTTCTTCGGCCACGATCGGCTCGCCTGGGTAGAGGAACTGGCCGGCGCTGGCGATATCCCGCCCACGTGGACCGCTTAGGGTCGCATGACGAAGCTGGCGCGTCCTGGTTCACGCAGAGGTGCCACCAGGTTGGCAAACTCGCAAAGTAGTGGGCGGGTGTCGCGGGGGTCGATGATCTCCTCGACGCCGTAGCGCTCGGCGGTGCGGAAGGGCGAGCGCACCGCTTCCAAGCGCTCGAGAATCTCCGCCTGCATCTTCTGCGGGTCATCGGCCTTTTCCAGGTCCGCCTTCCAAGCCGCTTCAATGCCACCCTCGACGGGTAGCGAGCCCCAGTCCCCGGATGGCCAAGCGTAGCGGTAGTGGAAGCGGCTCTGGTTGGCATGGCCTGCACCCGCCACCCCGAAGGCCTTGCGCATGACGACCGAACACCAGGGCACACGTGCCTGGTAAATTGCAGCGAGCGCACGGGTGCCGTGGCGAATGGTTGCGGCCTTCTCGTGGGCAACGCCGATGGCGAAGCCGGGGCAGTCGACCAGATGCACCACGGGCAGGTGGAAGGTCTCGGCAAGATCGACGAAACGGGTCACCTTGAGTGCTGCATCCGCGGTCCAGCCACCGGCAAAGACATAAGGATCGCCGGCCAGCACCGCCACCGGCCAGCCGTCGAGGCGCGCCAGCCCGGTAATCGCCGAGCGGCCGAAGCGGGCGCCCATCTCGAGAAAGCTGCCTGCGTCCACGACGGCCTCGATGACGGGGCGCATTTTGTATATCTTGCGCCGGTCGCGCGGCACCACGTCGATGAGGAAGTCCTCGCGGCGCTCCGTCGGATCATGGCTCGGCCCACGCGACGGCACGTCCCAGATCGAGGATGGCAGGTAGGATAGGAAGCGACGGGTACGCGCGAAGGCCTCGTCCTCACTGTCGACCGCATCATCGACCGCACCATTGGTGGTGTGGATGTCTGAGCCGCCCAGCCCTTCCTTGTCAACTTGCGCACCTAGCCGGTTGACCACCGGCGGACCGGCCACGAACATCTGCGACTGGCCCTTGACCATGAGCGAATAGTGGCTGGCCGCGACGCGCGCCGCTCCGAGCCCCGCCACAGGCCCGAGCGCCAGCGCTACCACCGGAACCGTCGCCATGTTCTCGACCACCCACTCCCAGGCGGGGTTGGCTGGCAGATAGGTGTGGCCCTCGGTCTCGACAGTGCGGACCGAGCCGCCCCCGCCGGTCCCCTCGACCAAGCGCACGATGGGCATGCGCAGCTCGTTCGCCATCTGTTCAGCAGCAATCTGTTTGGCACGAATACCAGCATCAGCCGCACCGCCACGAATCGTGAAATCATCCGCCGAGACAGTAACCGGCTGGGACTCTATGCGACCGCGGCCCATGACTACGTTGGAGGCGCGGAAGCTTTTCAGGCTACCGTCATCGCCATAGTCGGCAACGCCGGCGATGGCGCCGATCTCGTGAAAGCTTCCGGGGTCCAACAACCGTTCGATGCGCTCGCGCACCGTCAGACGACCGTTATCGTGCTGGCGCTTTATCTTCTCCGGCCCGCCCATTTCGCGAGCCATAGCCTCGCGGCGCCTGAGTTCTTCGATCTCGGGGCGCCAGCCCTTGGCGCTTCGCTCCACCTCGTCGTCCATGAAGTTCCTCACATTTGTCTGATGCGCCCGATCCAAGCGCAATCGACGCGCCACCGCAAGGCGCCAGCACTCATGCCCATTGACCGCACAGCACGGAGCATGAAAAACTGCCGAATCTGGCGGACTTGCAACTGTGCCGCATGTCGTAAGAATAGGGTAAAGGGGGTCTACCCATGGAAGCCAAGGTCATCTGGCTTTTCGTCTTCGTACTGCTCTACTGGTCGTATTGTATCTTCTGGGGTGTCAAGGGCGCCCTGACAGCACGCACCGCCAGCGATTATTTCATCGCCGGGCGCGGCATATCGATCTGGGTTTTCGTGCTGGCGGCCACCGCCACATCATTCTCGGGCTGGACCTTCATGGGCCACCCCGGTCTAATCTATCGTGACGGCCTCCCATACGCCTACGCCTCGTTCTACGCCATCACCATCCCCTTTACTGGGGTAATGTTCCTTAAGCGACAATGGATGATCGGCAAGCGCTTCGGCTTCGTCACGCCAGGCGAGATGCTGTCGGACTACTTCCGCTCCGACTCAATCCGACTCCTAGTGGTGATCGTGGCGCTGGTCTTCTCGGTGCCCTATCTCGGCGTGCAGCTACGCGCTTCCGGCTTCCTCTTCAACGTGCTGACCGACGGCATGCTCGATGTCAATGTCGGCATGTGGCTGCTGTCCGCGGTGGTGATAATCTACGTCGCCTCGGGCGGGCTGCGTGCAGTGGCCTATGTGGACACCGTACAGTGCGTCCTGCTGGCGGGCGGCATTATCGCCATTGGCATCATCACGCTGAACAGTGTCGGCGGCATGGGCAACCTGATCGAGGGCATTGCCGCGCTGACGACGATAGACGAGAAGCTAACACCGGCAGGCTATAGCCATTACATCGCCATTCCCGGCGTGATCCAGTTCGTCGATGCGGGTGCCAAAGCGACCGGCGGCGCCTGGACCGGCATCATGGTGCTCACCTATATGTTCGCGCTGATGGGCATCCAGTCGGCACCGGCCTTCACCATGTGGGCGTTTTCGAACAAGAGCCCGAAGCCGTTCGCGCCACAGCAGGTCTGGGCCTCGTCCTTCGCGATTGGCCTGATCCTGTTCTTCTTCACTGCCATCCAGGGCATGGGCTCGCATTTGCTCGGTGCCGATACGGCACTGCTCGCCGCCCATCCTGAGGTGGTGAACAATGTCATGGGCAGCGGTCTCAGCGGCAAGGATCTGATGGAGGCGACCGGCAAGCAAGGCATGCTAGTGCCCCAGCTGATTAACCTGATGGCTGACACAGCACCCTGGCTGGTTGGCCTGCTCTCGGTTTGTGCGCTGGCCGCCATGCAGTCGACGGGTGCGGCCTATATGTCGACGGCAGGCGGCATGCTGACCCGTGATCTGCTCAAGCACTACCTGATACCAGATGCCAGCCACGCCCAACAGAAGCTGGCCGGCCGTATTGGTGTGGTGATCATCGTGCTGGCAGCGCTCTTCGTGGCCACGGTATCGTCGGACGCGCTGGTTCTGCTCGGCGGTCTTGCGGTTGCTTACGGCTTCCAGATGTGGCCCTCGCTGATCGCCATTTGCTGGTGGCCCTATCTCACCCGCGCCGGCGTGACCTTAGGCCTGGTCGCCGGGCTCATTGCGGTGACGCTGACCGAATCGATCGGCCAGAAGCTGGGCATCACCGGCTGGGGTCGTTGGCCGCTGACCATCCATTCGGCGGGCTGGGGCATTCTATTCAACCTCGGCACGGCTATCATCGTCTCGCGCTTCACCCAGAATGCTGATGATCTCGCACACAAGATGGTCTTCCACAACTTCCTGCGTGAGCATGCCGGCCTGCCCGAAAGCAAGCGGCATCTGATCCCGCGGGCCTGGGCGATCACCCTGGTCTGGTTCATGTTTGGCATCGGGCCAGGCGCTGTAATCGGCAACACCATTTTTGGCTCACCCGTCGATGCCACCACCTGGATGTTCGGCATTCCGTCGATCTGGGCCTGGCAGATTCTGTGGTGGGGCCTGGGAGTGTTCATGATGTGGTTCCTGGCCTACAAGATGGAGTTGTCGACGGTGCCGCTGCGCGATGTCGAGGCGCTACAAGAGGATATCGGCGACATCCGACTCGCCCCAGACAAGCCTTAAGGCGCACGCATCGCGAGGGGCGGGCGATGAGCCAGAGCGGCTATCTCGCCTGGAGTCTGGCACTCGCCGCAGCGCTGTGGTGGCCTGTCGGGCGCATCGTCTGGGTGATGGCGGTGCGCCGACTTGAACGGAAGCTGGACCGCGAGCTCGACGTGGCGGAGGTCGCGGCGCAGCGGCGTCGTGCCTGGCTGCTTGCCTTGCCCCTCTGCCTGGTCTTTGCGGGCCTATTCAATTTGCGCCTGCTTGAAGGATGAGCACCGCGGCCTGGAAGCGCCTGGCAGTCTGCCTCGGCCTGGCGACAGCGGCGTGGTTTCTCTACGACATGCTTATCGCTGGCCGCAACCCGGCGCTCGATGCGCAGTCGGCAGCCGACAGATTGTTTGAGGACGGCGCCTACGAACGCGCCCTGACGCTGTACCGCGAGCGCAACACCATCGAGCCCAGCAACGCCTTTGCACTACGCGGCATCGCCCTTAGCCTGATGCAGCTCAGCCACCACAACGAAGCGCTCGGCGCCTTCGCTGCCGCCATCGACGCCGATCCCGACGATGCCAGCGCCTTCGCCAACCGCGGCATCCTGCACGACCGCATGGGCAACTATGCGCGAGCCATGGTCGACTATCGCCAGGCGCTCAGCCTTGATGCCGAGATTGCCGACGGCCCCGGCTGGCTCACCCGCTTCCTGCGCAACCAACCCGACCGTCCGCCCTCGATCGCCGACCGCCTGGCCTATCTCGAGGCCGAGTTCGACAAGCCCGAAGCCGAACGCGTGCTACGCTCGCCCGAGATAGACGCCGAGCAACGGCCGTATCAGCAGTGAGAAGGTGGCCCGCAGAGCCGTGACAGCTTACCTCAATCTGCGAAGGGGTCGCTCATGAGGATAGTGTCGTCGCGTTCGGGGCTGGTTGAGAGGAGGGTGACGGGGGCGCCGATGAGCTCTTCGATGCGGCGGACGTATTTCACTGCTGTCGCCGGCAGCGCCGCCCAACTACGAGCGCCCTGGGTGCTTTCGTGCCAGCCTTCGAAGCTCTCGTAGACCGGCTCCACGGAGGCTTGTAGGCGTGGACTTGCGGGCAGGTGGTCAATCATCTTGCCATCGATGCGATAGCCGATGCACACCTTCAGCTCGTCAAAGCCGTCGAGTACGTCAAGCTTAGTCAGGGCGATGCCGCCGATGCCGCCAAGACGGATAGCCTGGCGCACCAACACCGCGTCGAACCAGCCACAGCGCCGCGCCCGGCCCGTCACAGTACCGAACTCGTGACCGCGCTCGCCGAGGCTGCCACCGATCTCGTTATCCTGTTCGGTTGGGAAAGGCCCTTCGCCGACGCGCGTGGTGTAGGCCTTGGTGATGCCGAGCACAGTGTCGATACTGCCCGGGCCGATGCCGGAGCCGACCGCCGCTGCCCCCGCCAAAGTGTTCGACGAGGTGACAAAGGGATAGGTCCCATGATCGATGTCGAGCATAGCTCCCTGGGCGCCCTCGAAAAGGATGCGCTTGCCCTCGCGCCGCGCCTTGTCAAGCTCAATGCCGACGGTGGTCGCAAAGGGTAGAACGCGCTCTGCGACCTCGCGCAGATCGGCGTGTAAACGATCCTTATCGACGGGATGGAGACCCATGCCCTGACGCAATACGTTGTGATGCAAAAGTGAGGCATCAATACGCTCGGCAAGCAGATCCGCATCTGCCAGGTCACAGATTCGGATGGCACGGCGAGCTATCTTGTCCTCGTAGGCCGGGCCGATACCACGACCCGTGGTACCGATCTTGGCAGCGCCGCACAGCACCTCGCGCTGACGATCGAGCTCGCCATGCAGCGGCAGAATCAAACAAGCATTCTCAGCAATACGCAGGCTATCTGGCGTTGCCGTCACGCCCTGACCGGCGAGACGGTCCATCTCCTCCAGCAGAGCCCAGGGATC
>Ga0066828_10001346_pt1 | contig 10311 bp, 10 predicted proteins | sample ETNtaG_24_FD_65497 | JGI IMG/M metagenome (GOLD analysis project Ga0066828, IMG submission 65497) | Marine microbial and viral communities from oxygen minimum zone, Eastern Pacific Ocean - ETNP201306SV47 | ecosystem: Environmental > Aquatic > Marine > Oceanic | place: Pacific Ocean: Eastern... | reverse complement strand
GATTGAAGCTTGGTTTTTGTATTTAACATGTTTGGCTTTTGCAATGCTAATAATGTTTGGGAGAAGATAAGGCCAACGCCTTTGCTGATCGCGGCTTGCTTTGTCTCAAGCCCATGCCTGGCAAATCAGATGGATAAAACTATATTTTCGATTAAAGAATCTACTATTAAATCAACACATGCGGCTCTTAAATCTAGAGAGCTTGACTGTGTTGGATTGATTCAGCGTTATCTATTTCGAATAAAGAAGTATAATTTTAGTCTTAAAAGTGGAGCTCCTGTTAATGCATTTGTTGCGCTTAATCCAAATGCCTTAAAACAGGCGAATAAGCTTGATAGTTACTTTAATCAAAGCAATGAATTGATTGGCCCTCTCCATTGCATTCCTGTTGTGGTTAAAGATAATATCGATACTGTTGATACGCCATCCACATCTGGTTCATTGGCTTTGCTTGGATCTCAGCCAATAAGTAATGCCTTTCTGGTGAATAAAATTAGAGCTGCTGGTGGAATCGTCATTGGCAAAGCGGCTATGGATGAATTTGCCTCGGGAGGGCAAGGGATTAGTGGTCGCAGTGGAAGGATTGGCAATGTCTATGACCCTAATCAAAATCCTGGCGGCTCAAGTGGTGGTTCTGCGGTCGCGGTCAGTGCAAATTTCGCCATATTGGGCATTGGCACTGATAACAGTGGCTCAGTCAGGGTGCCGGCTGCTTTTAACGGGGTTTATGCCATTCGGCCAAGCACGGGTCTGATTAGTAATACGGGTATTTTCCCGAGAGGCAAGCTTGATGGAGTTGCAGGTGTAATGGCTAGATCGATACCTGATCTTGCCATTGCGCTTGCAGTGATTGCAAATAAGGCAGACTCTGAAGACCTTATGACTAAAGATGTGCTGCGTTTGGATTCTTATGCTAATGAATTACAGAATGTAACCCTTAAAGGAAAGCGTATTGGCATAGTATTGAGTGTTGCAGGTCATAAGATTTTTGATGTTAAGGATACATCTGCTATGGCCATGTTTAGCCAGGTTAAAACAAGGCTTGAAAACTCTGGAGCATCTCTTGTTGAAATCAAATTGCCTTTATTTGATACGGATAGAAGTAACAATATGGCTGGTGAGGTTCAGGATGTAGATCAATACTTGGGATCTTTTGCATCTACTAGAAAAAACTATCGTGATATTTGCCTATCTGAGAGAACACGGCTTAGTGTGCAGGATTGCTTGGGCCATATTGAAAGTATAGCGCCTAAATACAGCCCATCTTATTATCGAGCTTTAGGAATTTTTGATAAAAATCGAACTTATGTTGAAGGTTTGATGAGGAAAGATCGTATTGACGCTCTGTTGATGCCGCTTAGTTCTTGGCGAGCTCCAAGTTATTACTCGGATGTATTGCTCACAGCAACTACCTTTTCGCCGGTTGCATCAAACGCTGGCTTGCCTGCCATTGCCTTGGTTGGCGGTTGGACGTCTGCAAGCCCAGCGATGCCTGTTGGTTTTGAGCTGATTGGTTATAAGTATGGGGAGGGCGATTTAATAGGCCTTGCTCATGCATATGCTTCGCAGCTGCCTGATAGGCCTTTGCCAAATTTGAAGGCTGCAGATGACTCCTCACCTTTCGTGAAGATGTGTTTACAAGGAATTAACTACTTCATCACACAGGCTGGCTGGCGTGGTTTTAAGCAGTTCTTAAGTGATTCGAAGGAAAAGAATATCGACCCGGCAGCGTATCGAAGTTTTTTTGAGAAGCAAACGCAGGATTTTATTCAGCGGAATAAGCGATCTGTGCAGTCTTGTGAGTAAGAGTTCTAGTCAATAATCTCTTTGCCTCTCCCTAGTTCTGTGGCTATTTTGCTCTGCAGAGTGAAGTGCTCATAGGCATATTGTAAGGCTTATAAGTGAATATTAGTCACTTATAAGGCCGTATTTGCCTCAACTCATACTCCCTTCTTAGTGTTTGGGATTGAGTGCAGTAATCAGTATCCCTTTTTGGTATAAGGGTTTGGCAGAAGGGTGAATTCTGCAAATTTACTAATTAGTTTGCTGATATTGGTGCTCCCCATAAGCTCACATCAAGCCAACGAGAGGGGTAGTGATCCGCTCTCATTGGCTTCTTTGTTTACTCAGCTTACTGCCGCGAAGCTATCGCGGAATGCCTGCAGGGTGGCTTCAATGTCTGCTTCGGAATGGGCTAGGGATGTGAAGCCTGCCTCGAAGGCACTGGGTGCTAGGTAGATGCCCCTTTCGAGCATGGCTCGATGCATCTTGCCGAAGAGTTCCGTATTGGCTGCTTTGGCATCTTCAAAGTTTCGTACTGGACCTTCGCAAAAGAAGAAGCCAAACATGGCACCAATACTGCTTCCGGTGATCGGCACCTCAGCTTCTTTGGCAGCTTCGATAATGCCGCCAATTAAACGCTGAGTGGTGGTTTCTAGGCGCTCATAGGTGCCTTCTTGCTTCAAGACCTCCAAGGTCTTGATGCCGGCTGTCATCGCCAGGGGATTGCCGCTGAGTGTGCCGGCTTGATACATGGGGCCTGCGGGAGCCACCATCTCCATGATTTCGGCTTTGCCGCCGTAAGCACCAACGGGGAGTCCCCCACCGATGACTTTTCCCATGGTGGTTAGATCAGGTGTTACGCCAAAGCGAGCCTGAGCACCTCCGTAGCTGACCCGGAAGCCGCTCATGACTTCATCAAAGACAAGCAAGGCACCGTGTTCCTGGGTGAGCTCTCTCAAGCCCTCAAGGAAGCCAGGCTCAGGTGTAATGAATCCGGCATTACCGACTATCGGCTCAAGAATTACTCCGCTAATTGCGTCAGGATTCTCGGCAAACAGTTCTTTTACTGCTTCTAGATCGTTGTAGGGCGCAGTGAGGGTGTTGCTTGTGGTGCTGCGGGGAACGCCAGGTGAGTCGGGCAGTCCGAGAGTTGCCACACCGGATCCGGCTTTCACCAAAAACATGTCGGCGTGCCCGTGATAGCAGCCTTCGAATTTGATCAGTTTGTCGCGGCCCGTGTAAGCACGCATCAGCCGCAGTACAGACATGCAGGCTTCAGTGCCGCTATTTACAAAACGGACCATTTCGACGCTTGGCACTGCGTCGATCACCATTTCGGCTAGTTGGTTTTCCAGCTCACAGGGGGCACCAAAGCTTGTGCCCTTTTCAAGGGCTTCCTGTAAGGCGGCGATGACCTCTGGGTGTGCATGGCCGCAGATTGCGGGCCCCCAGCTGCCGATGTAGTCGATGAAACGATTGCCATCCACGTCCCAGGCGTAGGCACCTTTCACGCGGTCAAAGACGATCGGCTGACCGCCTACGGAGCGGAATGCCCGCACTGGTGAACTGACGCCACCAGGCATTAACCGCTGGGCTGCGGTGAAAATTGCCTGGGAGCGGCTGGTGTTCAAGGCTGAAGCTGTCACAGGGACCGAAGCCAAGTGGCTGATACGAACCGTTCGCCATCTTGACCCAAAATGGTCAGAAGCGTATGAACTGTGTCAGCTCTTCCGCTTCCTTTCTGCTCAAGTGCCTAGTTTGTAGAACAGATGCGCGGGCATGGTGTCCCACGACTGGGCAGCTCTAGACAGGGACCTGAGACGCTTCATGGCAAAGAAGTCGGTGGTCTCCAAGCGTCAAGAGTTACTCGTGTACGACTGTGACGGACTGACCATTGATCGTCATTGTCCGCCCTTAGCAGTATTGCCTGAGACCACTGAGGAGGTGGCTCAAGTGCTGGCTTGCTGCCATCGGCATGGCATTCCTTTTGTCGCCAGGGGCAGTGGTACTGGCCTTTCCGGAGGTGCGTTGGTGGAGCAAGAGGCGCTGTTGGTGGTAACCAGTCGTATGCGCCGGATTATTTCGGTGGACCTTGATAACCAGACCGTTACGGTGCAGCCAGGGGTAATCAATAGTTGGGTAACCAAGGCGGTAGCAGGGGAAGGTTTTTATTACGCTCCCGACCCTTCCAGTCAGGTGGTTTGCAGTATCGGCGGCAATGTGGCCGAGAACTCAGGTGGTGTGCACTGCCTCAAATATGGCGTCACCAGTAATCATGTTTTAGGGCTCGAAGTGGTGCTTCCCGATGGCACGGTGACCACTCTCGGTGGGGGGCTTTCGGAGTATGCGGAGCTTGACTTGCGTGGTGCCTTTATCGGTAGCGAGGGCACCCTGGGCATCGCTACTGCAATCACCTTGCGGCTATTGCGAGCGCCCCAACATGTGACTGTGCTTTTGGCAGATTTCCCCACCATGGAATCTGCTGGTGAGGCGGTGCGTCAGGTCACTGCCGCTGGGGTGCTGCCTGCGGGGATGGAGATTATGGATAACTTCATGATTAATGCGGTCAACGATCTGTTTGGCTTTGATGAATACCCTCGTGATGCAGCTGCAGTGCTGCTTATCGAGCTCGACGGCCAAGCCGCAGAAGTCACTGTGGCCGCAGATCAGGCCAGTGAGTGTTGCTTGAAGGCAGGTGCCAGGGATATTCGTCGCGCAGAAGATGCGGCTGACTGCGCCTTGCTTTGGAAGGGACGCAAATCAGCGTTTGCTGCGATTGGGCAGATCTCACCTACTTATTACGTCCAAGATGGGGTAGTTCCCCGTAGTGCTTTGCCAAGCGTGCTAGCTGCAATACAGCGGCTCAGTAGGGAGTATGAGCTGCCAGTTGCCAATGTTTTTCATGCTGGCGATGGCAATTTGCACCCTCTAATCCTCTACAAGGCAGATATGCCTGATGTGCAGACTCGTGTTCGGGATCTTGGGGCTGCCATCCTGCGGGAGTGTCTTGCGGCTGGCGGCAGCATCACTGGTGAACATGGGGTTGGCTCTGATAAGCGCTGTTATCTCGATTGGATGTTTGCCCCGGATGATTTGGCCACCATGGAATTACTGCGAAGCGCTTTTGATCCCGATAGGAGGGCTAATCCAGGCAAGGTTTTTCCTACTCCGAAAAGTTGCGGCGAGTCGGCTCGGCGTCAGGTCACCCTGGCTAGAGAAGGCATCGAGATGCCATCAGATGTCAAGGCTTTCTGATTTCAGCTGTCAGAGGAGTCTTGGCTTGCTTTGTGAGTTAAATGAGCCAATTGTTCAATCGCTAAATAGTTCTGATATCTGTTCATCGTTTTCAGTTGGAGGCCAGCTGATATCTACTGAAACCGGTGCGTGATCACTGGGTTTTTCGTTTCCACGTACATGTTTATGGATCACACAGCTTTTGGCTTGAGAGAGGAGTTCATCACATAAGTAGATGTGATCAATACGCCACCCACGATCACGGTCCCAGGCGCCACTTCGATAGTCCCACCAGCTCCAATGGTTTGTATCTGGTTCGAAAACACGGAACACGTCGTGGAGTCGATCTCCTAGAACATCAAGGAGAGCTTCCCTTTCAGGCTCACTGGCCATGATTTCTCCAGTCAGTCGAGCGGGATTGTGAATGTCTCTTGCTTCTAAGGCGATGTTGAAATCTCCCACCACGCATAGAGGTTCACCTCGTGTGGCCTGTGCCTTTAGATAGCGGTTTAGGCAGCTGAGCCATTCAAGTTTGTAAGGATATTTCTCCGATTTCAGCTCGGAGCCATTGGGTACGTAGATATTCACCACACGGATGTTGTCGATCAGAGCGCTAATGACCCGTTTTTGCTCTCCCAGCCGTAAGGCTTCGGCGTCTTCTGGTAGCTCACCACTAAAGCCTAGGCGTACATCTTCTAGTGGTTGACGGCTAACGATTGCCACTCCGTTGTAGGCCTTCTGACCGTGAAAACTCACCTGATAGCCAAGATCTTCAAATGCCTGATGAGGGAAAAGTGGATCGTCCACCTTGGTTTCCTGTAGGCAGAGCAGCTCCGGTTGGACGTCTTTCAGCCAAGTTTGCACCTGATCGAGGCGGGTGCGAATCGAGTTGACGTTCCAGGTGGCGATTTGCACAGGTCAAGGGAATTTGTTCAAGACCATTAGCATTGGCTGATATTTATCTTTTGGGGTGTGGAGCATTGGTCAACCGAGTCCCCTTAACTTCTGCCATTTTGAGAAAACGTTTCATAGCGGCGTTCCCGATTGCAGTTCTCTGCCTAACAACAGGTTTTGATCGCGTTCAGGCCCAGGTCTCGGGTGACTATCAGACCCCTCAAGAACGTGAGTTCTATAACACCGTTCCGGGTAGTGATGACAATGGAACGATTTTTGATGCCACCAATCCAATGGACCTTATGAATCGTTTGCGTAGGTCTACAGCGATGGACGACGCTACAAGTCCTTCCGATGCAATCGATGAAGCCCTCAATGCCTTGGAAGAGGAGAACTCTCCTTAGGTTTCTATGAGCCAGGCTTGAGGTAAGCGCTCGAACCTTTTTTGCGGATTGAATTAATCCCCCACTGACTAGCCAGGCCATCAATCAGTGGGTCAGGTTCGCCGGGTTTTCTACGACGTGCTCGAGCTTCTTTAAGCAGAGCTTGTGCTTGATGGCTGTTGCCTTGTTCCTGCTGCATGAGAGCAAGAGCAATCAGGGGACGCGCATCGGTGGGTGATTCATTTGATATCAAGCGGTAGAGCGCAGCAGCAGCAGCAGCTTGTCCGCTCTGGCGCTGCAAATCTGCCAGCAAAAGCCCTGTTGGTACCCGGTGTCCTTTTGTGCTGGATTCAAATCTTTTTTTGAGTTCGATAACGGCTGCCTTTCCTCGCCCGGTCTCTAGATCGAGCAGTGTCTTGAGTTGGAGGATCTCCATGTTCTGAGGATGAAGGCTCAGGAGGTGGCTTGTCTCTTCACGGGCTCCATCGTGGTCTCCTTGTTCTCTTTTTAGTTCTGCGAGCATCAGGCCCCAAGCCCAGTTTTTCGGCTCTCTGGCTATCAGCAGTTCAAGCATGTTTATGGCTTCTTGATGACGGCCCAGCACCAGCAATCGCTCCAGTAACTGCTGCTGCTCTTTTTTGTTTAGGGAACTATTTTGTTGCCGATTTAGTAGCTCCTTTACTTGCTTATTCAGTATTTCCCTATTGCCTAGCGTTCTGGATTCAGGTGCGATCAGTTGCGCTCCAAGCCAGACCAGTCCTGATGCTGCGATAAATCCTGTGATTAATAGGATTACCCCACGGAAGGGCAGAATTTTTTCAGCCTTAAGCGCCACAGAGAGCAGAAAATTATCTAGTCAGTTTGGGACGGTTTGCCAATGCTGGCTAGATTCGTGCATGGGCCAGTGAATGCCCTTTTTTTCGATGCGCGACCATCCGATTCCTCCGGTCACCGAGCCGTTGCAATACAGGGCCATCGGTGTCGTAAGAGGCACCTACCGGCCAGAAGATCCCGAACAGTTCACCCGAGGTTTTCTGGTGGACTCAGAAGGCGTTGAGGTTGAGGCCGTGGTCCTAGGCAGGGTGCTCACCTTGATGCGTCGCCACCTGGCAATGGATCAGCCCCATCTTTGGGTGGTATATCCCCGCTCTCGCGAGCACGATCATCTTCATCTACAGATCGCAGGAATCTGGGAGCCAAGCACCTTGAGGCAAGTCCTCTTGGATGAGAGTGAATCAGATCCATTAATTGAGACCAGCACGGCAGTTGAAGATGAGCTTCCTGAGGGGGACGACTACTTTTCTATTCGCGGTGAATTGATCTACACCAGGCCAGAAACAGGTGATTTGGTCTTGAAGATTCGTCAGCAGCCTAGAGGTGATGGCAGTAGACCATTGCCGTTCAAGTTGCAGTTAAAAGGTGAGGTTCCCCTGACTCACCTACGTCATTTTGTGAGTTTGGATGTGCGACGACGCGCTCAACAGCTCCACCTTGAGGGATTTGAAGTTATGGGGCCGATGCCAACTAGAGGTGGCAAGGGGAGAGGAGGTCGAGGTGCTCTAATTCGGCGTGATGGACGCGGGAGTAAGACCAATTCCAATTCCTGATGTTGTTGGTCAAGTCTTCTGTGCTGAAACTTGGAGTTAGATCCGTTGATGCGATAGAGGCTTCTCTAGGCAGCTTGATTTTTGCTGGTTGGGGAGTGGTTGTTTTGGTCTTGGGGTCTCTTTATGTTTGCTTTTCTGCCGACTGGTTTGCCCAGTTGCTTGAGGTTTTTGCGTTGGGTCAATGACGGCCCTTTTTGTTGATTGCCCAACTGGTTTAGCTGGAGACATGCTTCTAGCTGCTTTGTTGGATCTTGGGGTACCAAGGGCAGTGATTGAGTCTCCCCTTGCGGTGCTTGGACTTGAGCAGGCTTATTCCCTTACGGTCGCGGAGGATAAAAGCGCTGGTCTGAGGGGATTGAAAGTAACCGTGGAGGGGCTCGAATCTGAGTCTCCTGGGCGGCGATGGCATGACATCAGAGCGCTGATCACGGATGCTTCTTGGCCTGAGCCTTTGAAAGTCAAAGTGCTGGCGGTTTTCAAGGCTTTGGCAGAAGCAGAGGCTGAGGTTCATGGTTGCAGCATCGATCAGGTGCATTTCCATGAAGTGGGCATGATTGATGCCTTGGTGGATGTGGTGGGTGTTTGTGCGGCTGTTGAGCACTTGGCTCCTGAACAGATTGTCTGCGCAGCCCCTCCAGCTGGACGCGGCAAGACGTCTACTGCTCATGGTTTCTTGCCGGTTCCAGTCCCGGCTGTTTTGGAACTAGCCAGACGACATCAAATAGACCTTGATTTTGATGATCAGTTGCCAGCTTGTGAGCTCACTACACCAACGGGACTTGCATTAATGGCTGTGCTGGCAGAGCGATTTGCTCAGCCGTCTTTGCTAAAAATCAAAGCAATTGGCGTGGGTTTGGGGCACCGCAGTCTTGATCGTCCCAATCTGCTGAGAATCTGTGAGCTCGATGGCTTGGTTAAGCAGCCATCTGATCAAGCGATAGCTGGCTTGAGATGGCAGCCGGTGGTTATGCAGGAAGCTTGGATTGATGACGCTACGCCTGAGGATATCGCCACTCTTAGTGATCAATTGCGGAATGCTGGAGCTCTAGATGTTGTCTGTGAACAGGTGCAGATGAAGAAAGGACGACAGGGTGTGAGCTTGAAGGCATTAGTGAGTCCTGAGCAGTCCGCTGGCTTGCGCGTGGTGTGGTTCTCTCAGGGAACCACACTGGGACTGCGGGAGCATTCCCACGGGCGTTGGCTACTGCCCCGTCGCTGTGGATCTTGTTCCACCCCCTGGGGGGAAGTGCGTGTCAAGCAGGTGCGGCGTCCGGATGGTTGCTTGAGCCTTAAGCCCGAACATGATGATCTTTTGCGCCTCAGTCTTGAGACGGGACATTCAGTGGAGGAGGTGCGGCGGCAAGTGTTTTTGGCCTCGGAGGATTTCATCGCAACGGAGGACTGGTCATGGTGAGGAAAGTTTTTATCGGTTATTTGCGGAGCTTGAGGCTTTGGCTGGGCAAGGTGGCTTTGCCTGGTGGTCTTCGGCTTTGGATCACGCTCGCAAGTCTTGCCTTTGTGGTGGTGGCATTGGTCAGCCATGGGGCGCAATTACGTCAACTTTCCCTGAGCAGACTGGCCTTTTGGTGGCTGGCACTTGGTGTGGGGATCAGTTGGCTCAGCCTCGTGGTGAATGCATTCGCTTGGCGTGTGCTGGTTGGTTGGCTGGGACATCGTCCCAGTGAAGTTTCACTGGTGCCTCTTTTTTTGAGCAGCAATTTGCTCAAGTATCTACCTGGTGGGATTTGGCATTTTGTTGAGCGAATGCGGGTGCTAAGACCCCATATGGGAGCAGGGCCTGCATTGGCATCTGTGTTGCTCGAGCCTCTGTTGATGGTTGTGGCGGCTCTGCTTTGGGTCCCCTTTGGCGGTTGGCAGTCAGGCCTTGCTATCGCTTGTTGCGTACCAACAATGTTGTTAATTCCTCGTTGGCGAGAGCCTCTACTCAGGCGTTTGGAACGAGCCAAAGCCAAGCAGCTCGATCGTGCTGATGTGGGCCTTGTTGGTGCTGTCTCACCAGAGGCCTTAGGCAGTGGCCGAGATGACTATCCCTGGAGCGCCCTGGCGATGGAGATGGTCTTCGTGGCAGTTCGTTTTGGTGGATTTTGGTGTTGTGTGATGGCGTTTTCCTTGAACCCCAGCTTGTCGATGGGGGAATGGCTGGCAGGGTTTGCTTTGGCCTGGACTGTGGGTTTAGTGGTTCCAGCGGCTCCTGGCGGTTTAGGTGTCTTTGAAGCCACTCTCTTGCTGCGACTTGGCTCTGGGGTGCCAGAAGCACCTCTTTTGGCAGTGGTGCTCTGCTACAGGGTGATTGCCACCTTTGCTGATGGACTTGCTGCCGCTGCCGTTTGGGGGGATCGGGCGTTGCTAAAGCGCTGCAGCAGTTGATGGCTAATGCCCTCTGAATCTGT
>Ga0066828_10001337_pt1 | contig 10346 bp, 9 predicted proteins | sample ETNtaG_24_FD_65497 | JGI IMG/M metagenome (GOLD analysis project Ga0066828, IMG submission 65497) | Marine microbial and viral communities from oxygen minimum zone, Eastern Pacific Ocean - ETNP201306SV47 | ecosystem: Environmental > Aquatic > Marine > Oceanic | place: Pacific Ocean: Eastern... | reverse complement strand
ACATCAAACGAAATTTGGACTTTTTTAGTACTTATCTAGCCCATTAAGGGCGTGGAGTGTACTTGCTACTCTGCTGTCATTTATCTACAAAATTATCTATCAAATTGACATAAGTAATACTATTCAGTATTATCTTCTACAAATATTAATAAAATAATAATTATTAGGTATTATTTTATGAAAATATTAAAAAAATAATATTAAAACATACTATTATCATATAAAAAGTGTAGAATATGTACAATATAGTATTATTATTGTGCGGAATTGCATTAGTTTTTAAATAAAGCTAAGAGTATATTCTTAGCTTCGTGGTTTGTTTTTTTGCTACGAAATTTTCAATCTAAATGGAGTGAAATATGAAAAATCTAAAAATCTTGGCCGGAAGTGTGATGCTTGCTGTAGCGAGTTCTGCTGCTGTCCAAGCTGGTGAATTAACAATCGCTACAGTAAATAACGGTCATATGATTACGATGCAGGGCTTAACGAGTCATTTTGAAGCGGCCAATCCTGGTGTTACAGTTAATTGGGTAACCCTAGAAGAAGGTACTTTGCGTCAACGTGTGACAACTGACATCGCTACGAAAGGTGGTCAGTTTGATGTTATGACAATCGGAATGTATGAAGCACCTATGTGGGGAGCAAAGGGCTGGCTAAATGAGCTAGACTTTGACGCCTCTTATGACGTGGATGATCTTCTGCCAGCTATGCGTGGCGGTTTGTCACATGATGGTAAGCTTTATGCAGCGCCATTTTATGGTGAAAGTTCTATGATTATGTATCGTAAGGACTTGCTAGATGCAGCTGGTATGAGTATGCCAGATAATCCTACATGGGGACATGTTCAAGATGCTGCTGCAGCAATGACTGGAGACGGTGTTTATGGTATCTGCTTGCGTGGTAAGCCAGGCTGGGGTGATAACATGGCATTCTTAACTACAATGGCTAATTCGTTTGGTGCTAAGTGGTTTGATGAAGACTGGAGACCTGCTCTAGATTCAGCTGCTTGGAATCATGCAGTTACCTTCTACGTTGATCTGTTAACTAAATATGGTCCTCCAGGATCATCAGGTAACAGCTTTAACGAGATCTTGGCTTTAATCAATGAAGGCAAGTGTGGTATGTGGATTGACGCAACTATTGCGGCATCATTTGTATCTGACCCAAGTCAGTCAAAAGTTGCTAACGTAATTGCTTATGCACAAAGTCCAGTAGCTGTAACAAGCCGTGGTGCAAACTGGTTGTGGGCATGGGCTCTAGCAGTTCCAGCTGGAACAGCTCAGGCTGACGACGCTGAGAAGTTTGTTCAATGGGCAACCTCTAAAGACTACATCAACCTAGTAGGTAATGAAATTGGTTGGGGTAATGTTCCAACAGGTACTCGCTCAAGCACGTACGACAACTATAATTTCCTAGCAGCAGCAAACTTTGCTGAGGCAGAAATGAAAGCTATTTTGTCGGCTAATCCTTCAAACAGCACGCAAGACCCAACTCCTTACCAAGGGGTTCAGTTTGCAGCCATTCCTGAGTTTCAGGCTATTGGTGCTGCTGTAGGCCAGCAAATGAGTGCAGCTTTGGCAGGTAAGATTAGTGTCGAAGAAGCTCTCGCTAATTCGCAGAATATTGCGGATAGAGAGATGAAAAAGGCCGGTTACTACTAAAAATGTAACCAACACAATGGGCTAGCTGATCGTTCTCCTTAGGCTAGCCCGTTTTTTTTTGGAGTTTTTTGGAGCTTTTATTAATGAAGTTCAGTTTTGCAAAATTGTTACAAGCTCCAAGCATCATCCTATTATTATTATGGATGATTGTTCCACTCAGTATGACGCTATATTTTTCTTTTATGCGTTACAATTTACTCTATCCAGAGCGCACAGGTTTTGATGGGCTTCTGAATTATAATTTCTTTCTTACAGATCCAGCGCTATATGACTCAATTGTAAATAGTCTTACATTGGTCGGCAGCATCATCGTTATTTCTGTTGTTTTCGGTCTCAGTATTGCACTTTTATTGCAAAACGCATTCCGTGGACGTGGAATTGTTCGAGTAATGTTAATTTCACCTTTCTTTATAATGCCAACAGTGAACGCTCTTCTATGGAAGAATATGTTTATGAATCCAGTCTATGGACTGTTTGCATTTATCAGTGGAATTTTTGGCTGGCCAGTCATAGACTGGATGGCCGATTTTCCGCTACTTTCAATTATCATCATGCTAAGCTGGCAGTGGACGCCTTTTGCCTTGCTCATTTTTATGACTTCGCTTCAATCTATGGACAAAGAGCAGGTTGAAGCTGCTGAAATTGAGGGTGCAGGTTTCTGGTCAAAATTTTATTACTTGACCTTGCCGCATTTATCTCGTGCGATCGCAGTTGTGGTGATGATTCAGGCAATTTTTCATCTTTCAATTTTTGCCGAAATTTTTGTGACAACTGGTGGTGGTCCTGGCTACATGAGTACCAATACTACCTTTTTAATCTTCTCTCAAGCATTACTACAATTTGATGTTGGCGTTGCTTCAGCTGGAGGTGTTTTTGCAATAGTTGTGGCAAATATTATTGCTTTTTTCTTAATTAAGACAGTTGCTAAAGGGATGGCGAAATGATTATAGGTTACCGAAATATGAAAAGAATACAGCACCAATCTACAGTATTGGCTTGCTATGTTCTTGCTGCAATATTTTTCTTTCCGATTTTCTGGATGGTTCTTACGAGTTTGAAAACTGAGCTTCAAGCAATTTCAGTCCCGCCCCTTTTCTTTTTTGAGCCAACATTAGAAAATTTTTCTATTGTGCAAGAGAGGAGTGATTATTATCACTACGCAATCAATTCAATAATTACCTCCTTCGGCGCGACACTTCTTGCATTAGTTATTGCTATTCCTAGTGCCTACTCAATGGCGTTTTTCCCGGGGCGATTTACCAAAGATATTTTGCTTGGGATGCTCTCTACCAAGATGTTGCCTGCTGTTGGTGTGTTGATGCCAATTTACTTAATTTCGCAATGGATGGGTCTCCTTGACACACGAATTGTGCTTGTCTTTATTTTTGCTATGATGAACCTTCCTATTATTATGTGGTTGTTATTTTCATACTTCAAGGAAATTCCTAGAGCAATACTTGAAGCTGGTCGAATGGATGGTGCTAATACAATGAACGAGCTGAGGCATATAGTCCTACCTCTGTCTTGGGGTGGTGTTGCTTCTGCTGGACTGCTAAGCATTGTTTTGTGCTGGAATGAAGCTTTTTGGTCAATCAATTTAACTGCAGGAGATGCCGGAACATTGACAGCACTAGTGGCTTCATATGCTAGCCCTGAAGGATTATTTTGGTCAAAACTCTCAGCAGTCTCTACACTTGCTTGCGCTCCAATTGTTGTTTTTGGATGGTTTTGTCAGAAGCAGTTGGTGCAGGGCTTGACATTTGGAGCGGTGAAATGATGAATCAAAGCCAACCTTCTTATCCTGATTTATCAAAGGTCACCATGCTTGTAACAGGCGCCAATGGAGGAATTGGTATCAATATTGTGGAGTCAGCACTTAGAGCAGGCGCTCATGTATTGGCGACAGATTTAGTGATAGAGGAAAAGTTGGAAGCAATGAAAATGGATAGTGATTTGCTATGTCGCATCTATGATCTTAGTGATGATATGCAGCGTGAAGAATGTCTTAGTTGGGCTAATGAAGCAAAAGTCAATGTGCTAGTAAACAATGCAGCAATTTTTGATATGGCTCCTTTGCTAGAAGCTGATCTTGATCAGTTTGATAAGCTATTTGCTCTGAATGTACGGGCAATGTTTGCGATGATGCAGGGAGTAGCTAAAAGCCTAGTTTCTCGAAGTGAGAGTGGCGTTATTATTAATTTTTCTAGTCAAGCAGGTAGACGCGGAGAAGCATTGGTGTCTCATTATTGCGCGACAAAGGCTGCTGTTATCAGTTACACACAATCAGCAGCATTGGCTTTGGCTCCGAATGGTATCAGAGTTAATGCTATAGCCCCAGGAGTTATCGATACACCAATGTGGGATAGTGTAGATAACTTGTTTGCTCGCTATGAGGGCCTTGCTTTAGGTGATAAGAAAAAGAAAGTCAGCAAGTCTGTTCCCCTAGGCCGTTTCGGTCTTCCCTCTGATGTGACAGGAACTGTTTTGTTTCTGGCTTCAAGTCATTCTCAATATATTACAGGCCAAACCATCAATGTAGATGGTGGAAGTGTTCTAAGTTAAGGAGGAATATGTCAATTATTAAAAAACTGACACCAGAATTTGAAATCGTTGAAAAACTTCAATCGATCCGCTATTTAGAGCATGGCTGGCCGACAGCTTTGTGTCGCTGGCATCTTCATGAAGAATATGAATTACATTTAGTATTAGAAACATCAGGGAAGGCTTTTATTGGTGATTATGTTGGTAATTTTACACCTGGTTCCTTGTTTTTAACTGGTCCTAGATTGCCTCATAACTGGGTAACAGAAGAGAGCGAAACAGAATCTGTTCCTTTGCGAGATATGTTGATTCAGTTTAATCACGACACTATGGTTAAGGCCTTTGAAACCTTTCCAGAACTAAGTGAGCTGAGCTATTTGCTTGATGCTGCTCGCTCTGGAATTGAATTTAAGAATTATGATCCTGAAGTAGCAAAATCATATCTTACATCTATCCGTAATAGCTCAGGCATGACAAAAATCATGAACTTTTTACTTTTTTTACAAGAGCTGAACGAGTGGAAACAAAAAGTCTCTCTATCTTTGACTCAATTAAATCCCAGTTTATCTTCGGATAGTCAGGATCGTGTGAATGAAGTTGTTAATTATGTAATTGAAAACTATAAATCCAATATTTCATTGTCTGATGTTGCATCGATTGCAAATATGAGTGAAAGTGCCTTTTCAAGGTATTTTATGAAAACTACGGGCAATCGATTTTCAGATTTTGTAGCACGGATTAGGATAGGAAGGGCTTGCGTTCGATTGTACGAGACAGATGACAATATTTCTACCATAGCTTTTTCTTCAGGATTTAATAATCTTGCTAACTTTAATAGGCAGTTTATCAATTTAAAGGGAATGACGCCAAGAGAATATAGACGAACAGGACATAAGGGATTGACAGGTGAATAAAAGAACGACAAAAGATTTTAGCGGCAACCAAATACTACATAAAGCCTCCTATAACCCTAAAGATTGTCAAGTTGGGGTTATACATATTGGTTTAGGAAACTTTCATCGAGCTCATCAGGCTGTGTATTTTCATAATCTGCTGAGCAAAATGATGGTTACTAATTGGGGTATAGCTGGTGTTAATTTAAGACCAGAACAAAGCAATATAATGAAAGCTTTCAAACGTTGTAAAAATAAATATATTTTGAAAACAGTCTCTCCTGATGGTGATATTAGATTTGAAGAGATAAAGTCTATTTTGGCTATGTATGAATGGGCTGAACAATTAGACGAGATTCTGTGTCTTTTTTCCTCCAACGAAGTTCATTTAATCACTATAACTGTTACTGAAAGTGGTTATTATTTGGATAAAGATAACCAGCTAAACATAAATGCACAAGACATTCAGGATGATCTGTCTGGTGAAACGTCCAAAACAATTTTTGGTTCTTTGTCTCAAGGATTGCGCTATCGAATGGAAAATGGAGGAAGCCCTATAACTGTTGCTTGTTGTGACAATCTTCCTCAGAATGGTGTCTTACTTAAACGATGCTTTAAGCAATACCTTTTGAAAAAAAATGATGTAGAACTTTTAAACTGGGTTTCAGAGAATGTCAGTTTTCCTTCTAGTATGGTTGATAGAATAACACTGAAGATGGAAACTAATGTATCACAAGAAATTAGAGAAAAATTTAATCAAAAAGATGATTGTTCTGTTATATCTGAGAGTTTTATACAGTGGGTAATAGAAGATGACTTTGCAGGGATTCGTCCACCATTGGAAGATGTTGGTGTAGAGATTGTTAACGATATTCATTCCTATGAGAATACAAAAATTCGCATACTAAATGGCGGCCACACTGCGCTGACTTATTTAGGAATATTACGTGGTCACAAAACCTATGATGAGGCATTAAAAGACCCTGTATTATCTGTTTTTTTTGATGCTATACAAGCTCAAGAAATTCTCCCTGCACTGCCTTTAAGCTCTTTAATTGATTATGAACAATATTTAAAGACCACAAAGCGGAGGTTTGAAAACCAACATCTCTCGGATTCTCTGGAGAGGATTAGTATGGATGGTGCCAGTAAATTCCCAATTTTCCTCTTACCTACAATTGAATGGCATTTATCAAAAGGGTCTGCTCCTATCTATTCCATCAAATCTATAGCGAGTTGGTATGTGTTTTTATGCAAAGTCGTTACTAATAATATAGGTTTTAATTATGTCGAACCAAAATGGAATATGCTGACTCCCTTTTTAAATGAGGGTGGTGAGAAAGATTTTGCTTCTAGCTCAAAATTATGGGGCGATGTTCCAGAGCAACATCCTGATTTTGTTAATACACTGGTTGAAGAAATTCAAATCATGAAAGAGACATTTAACATTACTTTTTAAATATAAGTTCGAGTTTGAACTAGGAGAACGATTTTGGCCGTAATTAAATTAGAATCAATACATAAAACTTTTGATGAGGTAAGCGTCATTAAGGGAGTCGATATTGAAATAAATGATGGTGAATTTGTTGTCTTTGTAGGACCATCTGGCTCTGGAAAGACTACCCTGTTGAGAATGATTGCAGGGCTTGAAGATATTAGTTCTGGTTTGCTAAAGATAGATGGAGAAGAGATGAATGACGTGCCACCAGCTAAAAGAGAGCTGGCTATGGTATTTCAGTCTTATGCTCTCTATCCACATATGACTGTTTATCAAAATCTAGCTTTTGGTCTTAAGTTGGCAAAGGTAAATCAGGTAGAAATTAAAGATCGTGTCCAAAAGGTTGCTGAAATATTACAAATTGAAAAGTACTTAGAGCGCCTTCCAAAGAAATTATCTGGTGGCCAAAGGCAACGAGTTGCTATTGGAAGAGCTATTATCAGAGAGCCCAAGGTGTTTTTGTTTGATGAGCCCTTATCTAACTTAGATGCTGCGCTTAGATCAAATATGCGAGTTGAGCTGGCAGAGCTTCATGATAAGTTAGGTGCAACAATTATTTATGTGACGCATGATCAAATTGAAGCAATGACTTTGGCAGATAAAATCGTCGTTTTGAATAATGGAATAGTCGAGCAAATTGATACCCCTACTGAGCTTTACAATAAACCACAAACTGAGTTTGTAGCTGGATTTATTGGCTCACCAAAGATGAATTTTCTTAGAGGTAGTATCGTGACTGAGAAAGAAGCAGATGTTTATGGTATCCGTCCTGAACATATAAACCTGTCTTCTTCTGAGGGAAAAATAAAAGGCACTTTAAGACATTTTGAAAATTTAGGTGCCGACACACTCCTGTATTTTGACACGGAAGATTATCAGAAAATTGTAGTTCGCAAAGAAGGGATAAAGTCGTTCGAGAAGGGAGAGGTGCTGTTCCTAGATTATGATGATATTCATTTACATATGTTTAAAGACGGTAAACGAGTCTAATTAGATTTTTGTTAAAATTATTAAAAACAAGGAAAATACCTACGATATATGGAATCGAGGTGATCTCATATTTTATATTCTTCTTACTTATAGTCATTATCAATTAATATAGTCTTTATACAAAAAAACCTCTGATGATAATTTGTGCCGGCGAATCGTTGATTGATATGGTCTCCTTTGCGACAGAGAAAGGAGAAGTACAATATAGTCCACATGTCGGTGGAAGTATACTGAACAGCGCTATTGCTCTAGGGAGATTGGGAGCCGATGCTCATTATTGTGGCGCCGTCTCTAATGACACTTTTGGGCACTTGATAGAGGATTGTATAAGAGAATCTAGAGTTCAGGAAGATTTTATATTTAAAACCAATCGACCCACAACACTTGCCTATGCTGATGTAACTGATGGTGTTGCGAAATACAGATTTGTTGATGGACACTCTGCTGGCAGGCTGATTGATGAAAACAGCTTAAAGCCCTTTGTCAATAAAATAAAAAATGCCAAAGCTTTACTGGTTGGAGGGATCAGTCTCCAGGCCGAGCCGTGTGGTACGAGCTGGCAATGGCTGGTGGAACAAGTTGCAGGTCATTGCGTCATTTATTTTGATGCCAATATCCGTCCTGACTTTATAGAGGATAAAGATAAATACCTTGAACGCTTTGCACGACTGACAGGAAAAGTAGATATTATCAAAATCTCTGAAGAGGACTATAGCTATCTATATGGCGAACAAGACTTCGAAAAAGTAAGCGCTGAATGGCTTGACAAGGGTATCAAGTTAATCATATTAACCCTAGGTGAACAAGGGGTCAAAGTTATATATGGTGATGGCAAGGAAATTAGTGTTGGCATAGAAGAAGTGAAGGTCGTTGATACGATTGGTGCAGGGGACAGTTTTAATGCAGGATTATTATTTCACTTAGATAAACAAAAAATGCTAGATCGGGAAAAATTAGCCAGTATAGGTGAACCAGAACTGCAAAAGACGCTGACTTTCGCTAATCAAGTGGCAAGCTTTACAGTAACCCGTAAAGGAGCTAATCCTCCGTGGTTACATCAAATAATAAAGAGTTAAAAATCTATATGAAAATTAATAACATTGAAAGAGAAACCGTTAAAGATTATGTATATTGGGATTGACTTAGGAACTTCTGGCGTAAAGACTATATTAATTGATTATGCGCAAAATATTATATCTGTTGCTCATGCCAATCTAACTGTTCAAAGTCCTAAGGATGGATTTAAAGAGCAAAACCCAAAAAATTGGGTTAAAGCCACAGAAAAATGCTTGGAAATATTAAAAGAAAAAAAACCGAAGGAATTTTCAGCTACTATTTCCATAGGTATTTCTGGTCATATGCATGGAGCCACACTTCTTGATAAAAATGGTCAAGTAATTAGACCATGTATTCTATGGAATGATATAAGATCGCATGAAGAATGCTTAGAATTTGAGAATCAAGAATTTGATGTTAAAGCAATATCAGGCAATATTACGATGCCAGGTTTTACCGCCCCTAAAATTAATTGGGTAAAAAAAAATGAGCCAGAAAATTTTACTAAAATAGATAAGGTTTTACTCCCTAAAGATTTTTTGCGATTTTACTTAACAGGAGAATTTTTCTCAGAAATGTCCGATGCTTCGGGAACGCTTTGGATGAATATTAAGGAAAGAAAATGGTCTGATAAATTATTATCAGCGTCTTTTTTAACAAAAGAAAATATGCCAGTATTAGTTGAGGGCAATGAAGAGGCGGGAATATTAAGAGACTCCATCAAAAATAAATTTAAATTTAATAATAATGTTGTTGTTGTTGGTGGAGCAGGGGATAATGCGGCCTCTGCAGCTGGCCTTGGTGTCATAGAAAAAAATCAATCTTTCATTTCTCTAGGGACATCAGGTGTGTTTTTTACTCCTACATCTAGTTTTTTAAGCAATACAGATGATGCAGTCCACTCTTTTTGTCATTGTTTACCAAATAAATGGCATCTCATGTCAGTGATGCTAAGTGCGAGTAATTGTCTTGACTGGGTTTGTTCAATTACTGGTAATTCTATTGACCAGTCTTTGAAAAACGCTGAGAGTTTTTTTCTAGGGCATAATAATGTGGCTAATGCGCCCTATTTTCTTCCTTATTTGTCAGGCGAAAGAACCCCCCATAATGATGCCCATGTAAGAGGATCTTTTCATTACTTAAAAACAACTACAAATCAAGGAGCTCTTCAATATGCCGTTCTTGAAGGAATAAGTTTTGGAATACTTGATGGAGTCAATTCAATAAAATCTGTTAATGACAATTTTGATGATATTTTTATGGTGGGAGGGGGGTCGCAAAGTTCTTTTTGGTTAAAACTTTTATCTACAATATTAAATAGAAAATTATCTGTATGTGAGCAGAGCGAATTTGGTGCTGCCTTAGGAGTGGCAAGATTAGCAATGTTTGTTGATAAAAACATACCAAATAAAAAATCAATCATTAAAGAAATTAAGGTTCAGGAATCTTTTCATGCAGATAATGATAAAGTTGATACTTTTCAAAAGAGATATGACAATTGGAGGAATATATATTCTAGTAATAAAAAAATTAGTACTACTTTTTCATAATACTTGTTCACCTAAGTATTAATACACCCTCCCTCATACATCAAACGAAATTTGGACTTTTTTAGTACTTATCTAGCCCATTAAGGGCGTGGAGTGTACTTGCTACTCTGCTGTCATTTATCTACAAAATTATCTATCAAATTGACATAAGTAATAC
>Ga0066828_10001297_pt1 | contig 10452 bp, 9 predicted proteins | sample ETNtaG_24_FD_65497 | JGI IMG/M metagenome (GOLD analysis project Ga0066828, IMG submission 65497) | Marine microbial and viral communities from oxygen minimum zone, Eastern Pacific Ocean - ETNP201306SV47 | ecosystem: Environmental > Aquatic > Marine > Oceanic | place: Pacific Ocean: Eastern... | reverse complement strand
TACAACGGATTACACTTTCATAGAGTAATAAAGGACTTCATGCTTCAGGGAGGATGTCCCAATTCTAAGGATCCGAATAATTCTCGGGCTGGAACTGGGGGCCCAGGATACCAGATAAATTGTGAATTCCACCCAGAATTGAAACATAATAAACCAGGATTACTTTCAATGGCAAATGCTGGACCAAATACAGGAGGCTCCCAGTTTTTCTTGACGACTGTTGCCACACCCTGGTTAGACGGTGCTCACGCCATATTTGGTGAAGTCACGGAAGGAATGAATGTTGTTAAAAAGATAGAAAATTGTAAAACTGGCCATCAGGACAGACCAAACAAGCCTCAACAAATAATATCAGTTAAAAGATCCTAAATCAGTCTTCTGAGACTGCCAAATTAGTGTCAACATAAGGAACATCTAAATCTAACTGCACAATGTACAATCCTGAAGTTATACAAGAAAGATACACATATCCATTATAATATTCTGATGTCCAAAGGAAAGGGACCCAACCAAAATCGTAGAACTGTGAATCTAGTGGTACACCATCGGCTCCATGCGGCAAGTAATAACCAATCGTAGCTTCTCTATAAGTTTTGTCGGCATATCCGTTCCCAACCATCAAAGTCTCTACATCCAGAACCCATAGACCTGAGTGATAATTACCCATATAGATTCTACCATCCCACGTCCCTCCATGCGATGTGTCTCCGCCCCCTGATGTGTCAAACCAGACCGTATCGGCATTATGAGGAGAAAACAGAAGCCATTCCTCTCCTCCAGGAATATGATGATCTGCCCCAAACGGATTCTCCCAGCCACTTAGAAGTTTGGGTTGGAAAGTAAATGAATTGCCATTGATTGAATATTCAGTGGTATCCAATAGATAAGAAAACCCAGTCCCATTAGTTGTTTCTAGAACCTCGGTTGCGATAAAAGTCAAATGAACTGGATCATCACCCATTCCCAAGTGACTCGCATCGACCATGACTGGATACGGTTCTGCATAGTGGATATAACTGGCTCGTCCACCATTGACTGATGAGGAATTACTTGCTGTGCTAGAGTCTGGTTCACCATCTCCATTAAGATCTGCAAAGTCCATCCAGTATCCAACCTCAGGTGCCCTCCAATTGCAAGTTACCACTGTGTGAGTATAGCAAGCAGTAGCATAGGCAATGTAATCGGGATCATCTGGATGAGGAACATCACTAACATCGAAAATCCTGAGACCTGCTTCCCAATAAGCACCGTAAATGAATGTTCGACCAAAACGAGGGTCATTTGTATCAATCCCAGGCCATTTTTGAACAGTCATATCGTGGATATAGATCCACCCACCTCTAGTGGTCTCCCAAGACACCTCTGCCTCACCTACTTTGAAAATACGAGGTAAATCACCGTATCCAGCAAAATTTAGATGCGCGATTGTGATTCCACCACAAGCATCACCAGTTCCAATATCACAATCTTCATAATCTGGATTTGCCACAAAGATATACCACTCGTTCTTAATCATATAGGTATAGAGATTATGTGGCCCGGATGGATGGTCTGTATCATACCATGAATCAATCCACTGTGGATCTGTTTTATCTGTAACATCTACCAGATTCACAGAAACCTGAGCAGGATCGTCCCAATCACCAACATTAGGGTCTGACTGGCCTGAGTCCACTATTTGGTTTTGACATATGATATACTCACGACCATTATACTGAAGATATTTGATATCCAAGACTTGAGTATAGGGGTCATTGTACCAAGCTGTGACTGTGGTATTGCTAGGATCTGTGACGTCTATGATGTGAAAACCCTTCCAACCGGCCTGATAGGCATATGTATTGCCATCTGGGGAAGCGGCAACTTGAATTTCCGCATTGCCCGGTTTGGTCAACTCATTATAACTGACAAACTCGATATTATCTGTCCAAAATTGATGCTCGGATGCATTTCTATGATTGTGGCCCTCATCCTGAGGCAGAGGATCAACCATATTGTCAAAGTTAGTTTCGTCAGTAGAATCGCTGCTCGTCGACCAATAATATGATACTGCGGTTACTGAACTAATGACCAATAATACCGCCAGAGCCAGCTCTTTGGACTGCATTATTCTTGCAATATCAGCGCTTATTTATAGAGTATCTTATCTTCAAAAATATGCGATGGAGACGAACTTCTGTCATAACAATCACACTTTTGATTATAGCATTGGCATTTGTTGGACCAAACGTCTCAGCACATTCTGGCGGCATATTTACCCTCATAATCTCGAAAAATGGAATAGCACCAACCAATGCGAGCATGATAGTAAATGACACGGCTCGATGGATAAATGTAGATGACTCTGAAAATGTGACACATAGAATATTTGTAGATTCAAATGGAGATGGTGACTATTTTGGGGATGATGACTGGGATTCTGGTAATTTGACAAGTTCCTGTGAAACTGACGCGAATGGAACAAAAGTAGATAATGATTGCAATGCCTTTTTTGATATACCTTTCAACTATACTGATTCTGATGGGAAATACCCCTTCATGGACATATCTTCAACAGGAGAAAGAACGTACGGAAATGTAACTGTTAATCCTGATACTCACTTAACACCAGGCTTCCAGCAAGAACCTGAAGAAGAAACTGAGAACGATACTAAACCAACATGGTTACTTGCCATCGCAGCAATATCTGGAATAGGTGCCGTGGTTTTGGGTGCTATGATTGTCTTTGGTAATAAAGATGAAGATTAAGCAAAACCAAGATCTTCTAAAAGGTATTTTCTTGAGTATGGTTTCGGTAGTGATTCTAACAAGCGTTTACTACCTTAATATTCCTGATGAGACTATAGAAGACAACGAATACTTGAAGAGTGAAATTTGTTACTACACGCTTCAGGGAATTAAATCCGATTATCATTACCATTTCCAACTCAATATAACTATCAATGGAGAAAGAATCGAGATTCCAACCAATGTCGGCTTTGAAAAGGATGAAAACGGGGAAACACTATTCTTGCATCCTATTCATACATATGACAATAGTGGTAGAGTACATGTAGAGACGACAAAAAACACTACTGCCAAACTTGGCTTTTTCTTTGATATCTGGGGAGAAGAATTCAATAACGGAAAAGTACTGAATCATTCAGCTGACGACAGCCACATGCTTGAAATGACGGTAAACGGTCAGAATGTAGATACGTTTGAGGAAACGACCCTAGAACCATTACTTGACATTGAAATTGTGTATCGTGAAACTGACTGAAAGTTTTTCTTACCCACCCAGACTGATGAATTATGGCATCCATAGTTGAGGACTTTGAACCAAAGAATGTGTGGAAGTACTTTGAAGAAATAACTCGAATTCCTCGGCCCTCCAAACATGAAGAAAAGATATTGCAATATCTGAAGGATTTTGCCTCTGAAAGAAATCTCAGAATGAGAGAGGATTCAACAGGAAACATCGTCGTTATCAGGCCTGGAAGTAATGGAGGTGAGAATGCACCAACAATCGTAATTCAGAGTCATGTTGACATGGTTTGCGAGAAGAATCGGAATTCCAATCACGATTTTATGAATGATCCACTGAAATTATACACCGACGGAGACTGGTTGAAAGCTGAAGGCACAACTCTGGGAGCCGATAATGGCATAGGGGTTGCAGCCGCACTATCTCTACTTGATGCTCCTCAAGATAGTAAATTACCTCCATTAGAATGTCTATTCACTGTTGATGAAGAGACTGGTTTAACAGGAGCTTTTGCATTGAACGGTGAAATAATCAAAGGCCGAACAATGCTGAATCTGGATACGGAGGATTGGGGAGAAATCTGCATTGGCTGTGCAGGTGGTGGTGATTCCAGTATTGACCTTAGTGTGGATTATCGAAACGCACCCTCTGACTTTCTATCATTCCAGCTCTCAATTGAAGGGCTGATGGGAGGACATTCAGGGGTTGAGATTCACGAGGAAAGAGGAAATGCGATTGTTTTTCTAGCTTCGATACTGGACGCCTTGCAGAATTCAATGGATTGCAGGGTTGTTTCAATGCAAGGAGGAGACAAACATAATGCAATTCCAAGGGAGGCCTTTGCAACAGTCTTAATCAGCCCAGAGGCTATGGCTGATGCCCAAATAATCGTATCAAAACGGGAACAAGGGTTGAACAAAGAATTCGGATCAAAGGAAAAAAATCTGAAAATTAGTTTTGCCGGTTTAGATGATTCGCCTGACAAAACACTTGCCGAGGATAGCCAAGCTGCACTTGTAGGACTCCTGAGAACCATACCACATGGAGTGCTAAAATATTCTCATGATGTGGAAGGGCTCGTGGAAACCTCGAATAATTTAGCTGCTGTCAAGTGCGATGGTGGAAACTACAACATTGTATCTTCCACAAGATCATCAATATCAGATGCTCTCGAATTACAGAGAGAACGGATTGCACTAATGTCCAAAGTATACGGTGCGAAAATCGAGCAAGATGAGGCCTATCCCGGATGGGCACCTGATCTGAATTCTTCAATCTTGGAAATAACTACCAAGATTTACTCAGAAATGCTTGATGGAGAACCAAATGTTTGTGCTATTCATGCAGGACTGGAATGTGGTGTAATCGGTGAAAAAGTGAGTGGAATGGACATGATATCCTTTGGACCAACAATAAAAGGCCCACATTCACCTGATGAAAGGGTTGATATCCCATCTGTAAAAAAATTCTGGGATCTTCTGCTAAGAATTCTGGAAGAACTCGCCGAGAAATAGAAGTGATTGATAAAATCAGAACAGGTCTAGAAGGTGAGCTACCGGGCGTCAGAGCCTGGGCTAAAATGACCGTTAGAGCTGTGGATAATGAAAAAGAAAATTTACAAATTCTAAACGACTGGCTGTCTAAGGAGAAACGGGATGCTCTAAGAGATGCAGCTATCCTGATAGCCTTGTTCGAAAAAGATGGAGAATATTGTTTTCCCATGATAAAAAGACCTGAGAATGTAAAAAATCATCCTGGACAAATTGCCTTACCTGGTGGCTCCAAAGAGGAAGAAGAAAGTTTGGAGGAAACTGCACTAAGAGAAGCTCAAGAGGAAATCGGTGTTAATCCGGACAAAATAGAAATCATTGGTAGATTGACACCAATACCTGTTCCTGTATCTGGATATCTGGTACAAACCTACGTAGGTGTAATGGATGAAGAACCCGAATGGAAATTATCAGAAAACGAGGTTGCTGATTTTTTTGTTTTGAAAGTATCTGAACTTCTTGATTCTGATAAAGATTATTACGAAACATGGGACCTCAGAGGATTTGAGGCTAAAGTTCCAATATTCAAAGTTGGAGACCTGAAGATATGGGGTGCTACGGCTTCCGTTCTTAGTGAATTTATAGAACTAACTAAATAGAGAATTTAGGGGAGCTACAAGATAATGTGAGAATAGATCTCCAAATATGACTGAAAGAACAAATGCAAGTGCCAAAGGTATGATATATGGAATCTTGAAGGTAATCCAAGGATTATCAACACCCGATTCTTCCAACTTGTCCCACTGGGTATCTGAATCGTCCTTATTCTTGACAAAGGCAACCATCACCACTTTACCACCTATAATCTGCTGCATTGGCCAGACAAAACTTTCACGGGCTAGGTCAATCTTCATTTTCGTACCGAAGAAAATCTGGAAATATGGTTTCTCAAGATTTCCCTTAAAGATGTTGTAAACCGCTAAAGATAAGGGAATTAGCAGATAAAGCAGAAGTGAATTCATGAATACGACAAAGGGATAGGGGAAGCCCCGGGTTTCAAAGGCGGTAAAAGTATCGCCACCAAATGATAATGTAAACGGTGCCACAAGCCCTATGGTCATTATTGCTTTCACATCGGCCCCTCCAATAGTAGGACCCAGATAGAACCAGACGTACATCAAGAGTATCAGAATAGAAATAGAAACCACATCTACCAACTTGTAGCCCTGAGCAGACAGCTCTTCTGATTCTACTGAGAACAGAAAATACGCTGCACAAAGGATTCCAAGAACCTGAACTGCCCTCCATAACATCATTTGGTTATTGTCCAGAACATATTCATCCACGAAAGTATTGTAGAATAGCACAATTGTGGCAACCAGCAAAGCCCAGATGTGCAAATTGTATTCTTCGGTAGTAAATTCATAGGCCAGAAGTACCGAAGCTATGGTACCAGAGATTAACCAAGTCTGATTAGGAACCCTTCGCGTTTTGTGATCGGTCCAAGCACCATAACCCAACATTGAGACCCCTAGAACAAAACGAAGCGAATCGAGCAGTTCCATGTGCTTGCAATACTGAGGGCTTTATCTGCTCTTCGTATTCTGAAAATGCTTTAAATAAGACTAATGTGACTAAACCTTGTGGATCTAACTGAAAAATTCCTGCCAAGCGAGAAATTGCTTAAAAAATACGAAAATATTACTGTAGACCATAAAAGAAATGGAAGCCTGTTCCTGACTAACCTTAGGGTTTTTGTTGGAGACCAATTCAATCTATGGGACATACCTTGTGGAAATATAGATTATCTGGAGAGGGGATTCGTGCCAAGATTCTCAGTCTGGTGGCAACTCTTGTTCATACCATTAAGTCTAATCTTTATTGGCAATCTGGTTTTATTTTTCTTATTCGTGCTACTATCCGTGGCAAGACAATACATCAAAGTTAACGCATTGACCATTGGTACTCATGCTAGAAAATGGAGCATCTGTGCAGACCCTGAAATATTAGATCAAATAGCGACCGATATCAGGCTCAACACTCTAGTTGGAAATAAGGGGGATGGGAAACTGATACTGGAAGCTGAGAGCATAGACGGTTCTGATGAGGACCTAAGTCTGACATTGATCGGGGAAAATGAATCAGGACCACTCAAAATAGCATGGATGGCATCAATATTTGCCTTCTTTGCATATTACATTGGTTCTTTCGGTGTAGGAACTGGATTCTGGGTGTTCCTATTCTCAGCAATGGCTTTCTGCTTCTTTGTGGTACATAGAGATAGGAAGAAATCAAATGAATTCAGGGGTGTTGAACCAATTGATGGGTGGATTCGACAAGGTTGGTATTTTGTTCTTGGAAAGCTGAATATCGAGATAATAGAGTCTAAATGGTCTTTCAAATTATGGGGTACCGATATCAGAATTAGACGTGCTGGATATGTGATATGCTCCGGATTTTTATTTTTAGGATTATTAATAACTGTTGCAAATTCAAATATGATACCGCTGCTTTCAGCTGTAACCATAGGAGTTCCAGTCTATCTAATCGGAAGGGTACTATCTGGAATTCCAAGACCCTGGAAGAGAATGGCTTTGAGATCAACAGCATGTTTTGCAATAGCAATTGTTGTTGTACTACCATGCCTGATACTTATGCCTCTGTATAATTCTGCAACCGTTAAACTTCCCGGGGAATTCATTCAAGGCAATTCTGGTAACGGTTGGAAAAGAGCAATGAGCCAATATGATGAGTATGGACTAGGATTTGCTTCAACATCTTTCTTCCTTTACCTTGATGATGGAGAAGATAGTGAAGGTGAGAGTGATGGCTACCCCGCAATGCTATTTGTTATCGCAATAAAAGTTCCACTTGACCTAGATGAGAGAGATGCGCTAGATGAATTGGACCGACAATTCCATGAAATGTCCCTTGAGCAGGAAATAGACTTGAATACACATATAGAAGATGGTCAAAGAACCACCAAACAGGGATACACAACACAATATGTAATCTACAACGGTACTGCAAAGTCGGAAAGAATAGGTTTTGAAGACGTTGGATATAATGTTACCCAAGGTGCTGAGACGCGCTATATTGGGGAAGTATGGAAAGCCCCTGAATACAATCTACTGGTGGTATCTATGGGCATTGCAATGATTTCATCTGAAGAATTAAATGATCAAACTGGAGTAGGACCAATTGATGATTTGGTAGATGATCTTATACCCAATAAACCAACAGAGACTACTGATACGAAAAACTGGAATGAATTATACGATTTAATACCTGAAATTGTTTGTTTACAACCCAATTAATTCTTCGGGGACAATCCGGATATCAAGGGAAATGAGACGAAATCACCCTCCCATCGGACCTCCGCATCCTCATCAATCAATCCAGCGTCGACCAATTTACCCATGACAGCTTCTGCATTCTCCTTAGGAACACGCATGTACTGTTGCTCGTCATCATCCATATCAACCAAATTCAATACCCTGTGCTAATGGAAGCTCATCTGACCAATTAAGGGTATTGGTCTGGCGTCGCATATAGGATTTCCAACTATCGGAACCTGCCTCACGACCACCACCTGTATCCTTCTCACCTCCAAACGCACCTCCAATCTCTGCTCCTGAAGTACCTATATTGATGTTGGCAATACCACAATCACTACCTGCATGCGACAGAAATCGTTCAACAGATTGCATATCACCTGTGAAAATAGAAGAACTCAGACCTTGATCTACTGAATTATGCATCGTTATCGCTTCATCTATAGAATCAAAATCAAATACGTAAAGAATAGGGGCAAAGGTTTCTTCTCGAGTAATCTCCATATCTGGGGTAGCTGCAATTATGGTAGGTTCAACAAAGCTTCCAGGTACATCCAAGACATTGCCTCCACAAAGAATCTTACCACCTTGTTCTTCTATAATCTTCAATGCGTCTTTATAGTCATTAACTGCACCGTTATCAACAAGAGGACCCATCAGTGTAGTATCACTTAGGGGATCTCCGATCTTTACTTGTCCGTAGGCTGTGACCAAACGGTCAGTTATATCGTCTGAAACTGAATTGTGCAAGAATAATCTGCGTGTGGTCGTACAACGTTGCCCTGATGTCCCAACTGCACCAAACAGGACTGCACGCAAAGCGAGGTCTGCGTCTGCATCAGACATTACAATTATGCCGTTATTTCCACCTAATTCCAGAAGTGTACGCCCAAGACGCTTGGAAACAGCTCCACCAATCTTACGTCCCATTCCACATGACCCGGTAGCCGAAATCAGAGGAGCACGGCGATCATGAATCAACATCTCACCGACATCACGGCTACTGCCAACCAATAAATTCATGACTCCCTTCCATCCCATTGGTTCCATGACGTTGTTGACTATCTTCTGAATTGCTATTGATGTCAATGGTGTCTTGGATGATGGTTTCCATATCATTGTATCTCCACAAACTGCTGCAATCATGGCATTCCAGGCCCATACTGCACCTGGAAAATTGAAAGCGGAGATTATTCCAACTACTCCAAGAGGATGCCATTGTTCATACATTCTATGGCCTGGGCGTTCTGAATGCATGGTTTTTCCGTATAACTGCCTGCTCAAACCAACTGCAAAATCGGCAATGTCTATCATTTCCTGGACCTCGCCCTCGCCTTCAGCCTGAATCTTACCCATCTCCCAGGATATTAATTTGCCCAGAGGTTCCTTGTATTTTCTGAATTCATTACCTAATTTTCTTATGACTTCCCCTCGCTTAGGTGCCGGTTCCATTCTCCATTTCTCGAAAGTCGAGGTAGCGTCCTGCATTATCTTCTCATAATCACCAGAATCGCATTGTTTTACAGTGGCTATTATGCTACCATCTGTAGGAGTTATAGATTCCAAATCACTGCCGGAACCAAGCCACTCCGTCGAAAAACCTCCGGGATTAATGTCTTTGATACCTAGCTCACTAATGAAATCAAGCTTTGCCATACGTGACCAAGACAATGGCAAGTTAAAGAGATTGTGCAAGCACATCCATTTTAATTAACCGTTCTTTTCGCGCCATGATGACGGGAGACAAGTCTGGGCTTCAGGGATACGACGAAGAGCAGGTTCAGATGATGGAAGAAAATTGTATAGTTATCGATAAGGATGATAACATAATTGGTCCTGACACAAAAGTAAACTGCCATCTTGGTGAAGGAAAACTGCATCGTGCCTTCAGTGTTCTGCTCTTCAACTCGTCAGGTGAATTATTGATACAGAAAAGAGCAGCTGACAAGATCACATTTCCATCAATCTGGGCGAACAGCTGTTGTAGTCACCCTCTTTACATTGATAATGAGATTGAAGGTATAGATGGTGCAAAACGGGCTGCAAAGAGAAAAATGGAACAAGAGTTAGGCATAGAACAAGACCTGATCGATTCAAATCAGCTATGCTTCATAACTAAAATGCACTACAGGGCCAGAGCCGACGAAAAGTGGGTCGAGCACGAGATTGATTACATCTTTGCCCTAAATTGTGACGTAGAAACTAAGTCGAATCCCAATGAGATCGCAGAGTTGAAATATGTTACTGAGGACGAATTGCAGGAACTATTCGATCAGGGTGAAAAAATTGGACCTTGGTTCAGACTCATAAAGGAAAACTTCTTGAATGACATCTGGAACACCCTTGATGACCTGAGTAAAGCCGCAGATGGTAAATTGCA
>Ga0066828_10001291_pt1 | contig 10482 bp, 7 predicted proteins | sample ETNtaG_24_FD_65497 | JGI IMG/M metagenome (GOLD analysis project Ga0066828, IMG submission 65497) | Marine microbial and viral communities from oxygen minimum zone, Eastern Pacific Ocean - ETNP201306SV47 | ecosystem: Environmental > Aquatic > Marine > Oceanic | place: Pacific Ocean: Eastern... | reverse complement strand
CTTTTTCTTAGGCTTCTCTTCTGAAACTTCCTCTTTAGCAGCAACTTCTTTCTTAGGTTTTTGTTCAGCTACAGGTGTTTCTCCTTCAGCTTGAGCTTCTCCTTCAATAGGTTTAGATTTTTTTTTCATTTTAGATTTTGCAGCAGCCATTAATTTTATTGATTCCTCATCAGGTTCTATTTCAAAAGCTAATTGAGCCGAAACCTCTCTATGAACTCTAACTGAAACTTCATATTTCCCTGCTCTCTTTAAAGTTCTTCCAGGAATAGAAATATTGTCTTTTTCTAATTCAATTTTTTTATCAGCTAGACTATTTGAAATGTCAATATTTGAAATAGAACCAAAAAGTTTACCATCAGGTCCTACTTTAGTCTTTACCTTAATCTCCAACTTCTCAATCTTTTTAGCTAACTTATTTGCTTCATCAATTACTGCTTTCTCCTTAAAAGCTTTTTGCTTAAGATTTTCAGCTAATACTTTTTTAGCAGAACTTGTAGCTAGAACTGCTTTACCTTTAGGAATAAGATAATTTCTTCCATAACCATCCTTAACATCAACGATTTCATCCTTGAAGCCTAAATGAGCAACATTTTCTTTTAAGATTAATTCCATAAAATTATTTTAATAAATCTCCAACATAAGGAAGTAAGCCAAGATGTCTAGCTCTTTTAACAGCTACTGACACTTTTCTTTGGTATTTTAATGAAGTTCCTGTTAATCTTCTTGGTAAAATTTTACCTTGTTCATTAATAAATCTATTCAAAAAGTCCGGATCCTTATAATCAACATATTTAATACCAGATCTCCTAAACATGCAATATTTTTTAACTTTTGCAGTATCAATATCAAGAGGTGAAAGGTATCTTATTTCACCAGTATTACTACTCTTAGATTGTTCTTCAATTTTGGACATTTATTTTACTTTTTTCGGTTTTCTATTTTTTCTCTTTTCTGCCCATGCTAGTGCGTGCTTATCAAGAGTTACAGTTAAATAGCGCATAACAGTTTCGTCTCTACTAAATTCTACTTCAAAAGGAGAAATTATTTCTGATGGAGCAGTAAACTGAAAAAGGTTATAAAAACCACTATTTTTATTTTCAATTGTATAAGCCAGCTTCTTTAAACCCCAGTTTTCTTTATGAACCAATTTGGCTCCATTAGATTTTAAAAATTTCTCATACTTTGATATACTCTTTGCAACTTGGTCCTCTGACAAAGCTGGATTTAGTATAAATACTGTTTCGTAACTTTTCATCTAAAATTGTTAGCTCGCAAAATTAGTTTATTAAATATTATTTGCCAAATTTTGATTAGATTAAATATTAGGCAAAAAACTAAAGTGGATCTACATCAACTATTACCCTCACAGACCTATATTTTGAAATAGAATCAAAGCTAATTAGAGTTTTATTTAGGATACTCCTAAATTGATTTATTGAATCAATATTTTTTAGTTTTATAATAAATTGTTTTTGATATTTATTCCTCACTCTTGATATCTCAGGATAAACCGGGCCTAGTATATCTCCTTTATATGATCTTCTCATCATTTTATCCAACCATTCACATGCAATGTTGACCTTATCATGACTTTTATCTTTAATCGTCAATTTAATCAATCTTACGTATGGTGGATATTTATACTCAATCCTTTCAACTAACTGTGCCTCGAACATACTTTTATAGTCATTATTAATTACATATTGAATTATTGGATGATTTGGTTGGTATGTTTGAAGTAAAACTTTTCCTTGTGTTTCTTTTCTTCCAGCCCTTCCTGCAACCTGAGTTAAGACTTGAAAAGCCTTTTCATGAGCTCTAAAGTTTGGGAAATTTAAAAAATGATCTGTGTTTAAAACCCCTACTAACTTTACATTATTAAAATCAAGTCCTTTTGTTACCATCTGAGTCCCTATTAAAATGTCAATTTCGTGATCTGAAAATGAATTAATGATCTTATCAAAAGACCATTTTCCTCTAGTTGTATCCCAATCCATCCTATTAACCTTTGCTTTAGGAAAATATTCCTTAATACTTTCTTCAATTTGTTGAGTTCCATCTCCTTTATTAATCATGCTCTCTACTCCACAGGTTGAACAAATTTTTGGAGTTTTAATAGTAAAGCCACAATAATGACATTTTAGATTGTTTGAAACATTATGAAAAGTAAGTGTCACATCACAATTATCACAATTAATATGATATCCACATGTATTACACATCCATATAGAAGCATAGCCTCTCCTATTTCTAAATAATATCACTTGTTTTTTTTCTTTTAATGTATTTCCTATTTCATCTATTAATTTTTTTGAGAAGAGACCATTCATTTGATCATTTAGAATTTCTTCCTTAATATCAATTGTTTCAATTTTAGGCATTCTTATACCCCCATATCTTTCATTAAGTTTTACCCAACCATACTTCCCGTTTCTAGCATTTTTTGATGATTCTATGGATGGGGTTGCAGATCCAAGTATAATTTTTGATTTGTGTAATCTTGATAGTATAATTGCAGAATCTCTAGCATGGTATCTAGGTGAAGGCTCTTGTTGTTTATATGAATTTTCATGTTCTTCATCAATTATAATTAAACCTAGATTTTTAAATGGCAAGAACAAAGATGATCTTGCTCCAATAATTATTTGTGCATTTTTTTTATTTTCTTGAACATTTCGCCATACTTCTGTTCTCTCGTGTATTGAATTTCTTGAATGAAAAACAGAAACCTTGTCTCCAAAATAATTTTTCAATTTTTGAATAATCTGAGTAGTTAGTGATATTTCTGGAAGTAGGTATAAGACCTGTCTGTTATCACTTAAATAGTTTTCAATAATATTTAAATATATCTCTGTTTTCCCTGAAGATGTTACACCTTCTAGTAAAACCACATCCATTTTTTTAAACTCCGAATTAATTTTTTCTACAGCTTTTGATTGCGACTGAGATAGAACAATTTTCTTTTTAGTTTCAAAGTTTTGTTCAATATTCCTATCCTCCTGAAAAATTTTAATCTCAATTATTTTTTTTCTTTCAAGACTTTTTAATGAAGATGTTGAAAAGCTTAAATGGTTTTTTATTTCGGTTAATTTTATCCAAGTATTTTTATTCTTATCAATCTTCACTATTGTCATTAAAATTTCTTTCTGTTTCGGATATTTTTTTATTTCATTTAAAACATCTTTTATACTTTTTTTTGATTTTTTTTGACTTGTAAGTTTTATGAACTTAACTAATTTAGGCTTATACTTTTCTTTTATTTGCTGCTTTAACTCTATATATCCTGACTGTATCATTTTTTGTATAATCGGGTAAACTGTTTTATGATCAGTTATGAGGTTAATGTCTGCAATTCTTATGTCTTCCAATTCTAATGCTTCATAGATTAAGTACTCATTATCACTCATATTTTTTATTTCTTCTTCGGAAATATCAATTTTAGAAATAATAGATTCACTCTCTAATAGCAAGGTTGAAGGGACTGCAGCTTTTAGTATATCTCCTATTGGTGAAAAATAGTATTTGGACATCCAGGTCCAAAAGTCAATTCTTAATTGATCTACAATTGATTTCGAATCATATATGAATTCTATAGGCTTTACTTCATAATTAAGAGGTGATTCATTGTGAAGTCTGCTAATAATTCCTGTATAAATTTTTCTTTTTCCAAAACTAACTGCTACTCTAAAACCAACTTTTAAAACTTTTGATTCTTTTTCAGACAATTTATACGTAAAAGGCTTTGGAAGAGGAAGAGGTAAAATTACATCTGCAAAGGAATTCATGGTTAATTATAATATATTCTTTCTAATTTAGCAATTGTACTATGAGAAAAGTCCTAACAATTTCTTTTTGTTTAATATGCACCTTTATATATGCTCAAGATACTAAAAACACAGTAAGGGGGAAAGTTAAAAGTGAATCATCAAAAACTTCACTTCAGAATGTTCATGTATTAAACCTAAGCAAAGTTGTAGGAACAATTACTGATAAGGAAGGTATTTTTGAAATAAATGCATCAGTAAATGACACTTTATACTTTTCTTATATCGGTTATAAACCTCTTAAAATTATTGTTACAAATGATTTAATTAAATATGAAGATAATGACTTAACATTTAATTTGACTGAATTAGCTTTAGCTCTTGAGGAAGTTATAATCACACCATATAGATTAACTGGATATCTTGAGATTGATGTTAAGAATGCTCCAATAAACACTTCTGTTAGATATCGAATAATTGGTCTTCCAAATCTTGGTTATGAAGGGGGAAGAAGAACTCGGTCTGGAATCTCAAAGGTACTAGGGGCTATATTTAATCCTGCAGACTTTTTGAATAGTTTATTTAAGCGGAACCCTAAAAAAATGGCGAAGCTAAGATTAATGAGAGAGGATGAACAAATAAAAATATTATTATCAACAAAATTTGACAGAGAAGTTCTGGTTCAACTTTTAGGGATTCCCAAAATAGATATTAATGAAATACTTAGGAATTGCAGTTTTTCAGATACATTCATAAAAGAAGCTAATGATCTGCAGATTATGGAAGCAATAAATGAATGCTATGATGAGTATAGGCTTCTAGAGTTTTAAATTATCTAAACTTAGTCTATCTTTGTGTATGAGAGAAAAAAAATTAGACGCCATCTCCCCAATAGATGGAAGATATAGAGATAAGGTTGATTCAATTAGCAAATACTTTAGTGAGAAAGCCCTTATTTATTATAGACTAAAGGTTGAAATTGAGTATTTCTTATTCCTTTGCAAAAACCGTATTGGTAAGCTTAAGCCATTAAATTCCAAAAAAACTAAGATTTTAAGAAACATCTATACTGATTTCTCTATGAAAGATGCAATTGAAATAAAAAAAATTGAAGAGAAAACTAATCACGACGTTAAAGCTGTTGAATATTTTATAAAAAAGAAGTTTGATCAAAATAAACTTAGTGATTATAAAGAATTTATTCATTTTGGCTTAACCTCTCAGGATATAAACAATACAGCAATTCCTCTTTCAATAAAAGAATTCATTAGTAATATTTATATTCCAGAATTAGATAAATTAATCAAACATTTAGATAAGATCTCTAAAAAATATAAAGATATTACAATAATTTCCAGGACACATGGTCAACCAGCCTCTCCAACAAAATTAGGAAAGGAAATTCTTGTGTTTTCTACAAGAATTAAGAATCAAAGAAAATCATTAATGCAGATACCCAACTCTGCAAAATTTGGGGGAGCAGTAGGGAATTTTAATGCACATAAAGTCGCATTCCCGAAAATTAATTGGAAAGCTTTTGGAAAGAAATTCGTTGAATCAGAGCTTAATCTAGATTATTCTTTCCCTACAACTCAAATTGAGCATTATGATTCTTTTGCTTCACTTTGTGATAATGTTAGAAGGATAAATAACATCTTACTTGATTTAAGTTTAGATATATGGACATATATTTCTTTAAATTACTTTAAACAAAAAATCAAAAATGATGAAGTAGGATCTTCTGCAATGCCACATAAAATTAATCCCATTGATTTTGAAAATGCTGAAGGAAATATTGGGGTTGCAAATTCAATTTTTGATTTCTTTTCTAATAAATTAACAAAATCAAGACTACAAAGGGATCTAAGCGATAGTACAGTCCTAAGAAATATTGGAGTTCCATTTAGCCATACTATAATATCAATTAAATCAATAATTAAAGGCTTAGATAAATTAATTGTCAATAAAAGTAAAATTAATGCTGACCTTGAAGAAAATTGGATAATAATTTCAGAAGCTATTCAAACTATTCTAAGAAGAGAAGGATATCAAAACCCTTATGAATCTTTGAAAGAGTTAACAAGAAAAAATACTTCTATAACAAAAGAAATTCTTCATAAATTTATTGATAGTCTCGAAGTAAATGAAAAGATTAAAAATGAGCTAAAAGTTATCACACCATCAAATTATACTGGGGTATAGAACCATGAATCTTAATCGAATTATATCAATTTTTATATTTTTTTCTTTATTTGTTATAGGCTGTAAAAAAGAAAGTGATGAGGATCCTAATATTGCGAAACTTGAGAATGATCTTGAAATTAGTGATTTTGTTTGGAAAGGTCTGAATCAATACTACTATTGGCAAGAAAGTGTAATAAGTTTAGCTGATAGTAAACTTGATAATCTCTCTAATTATTCATTCTATCTTAGTCAAAATCCTAATCCTGAAAATTTTTTTAATTCCCTTAAACATCCTGATGATAAATTTAGCTGGATTTCGGATGATTATGAAGAGTTAGAAAATTACCTTCAAGGAATTGACTATTCAGATGGAATGGAGTTCGGTTTATTTCTTGAATGTAATGATCAAAATGTATTTGGTTTTGTAAGATATGTTCATAAAGATACCGATGCTGACATAAATGGAATAAAAAGAGGATATTTCTTTAATGCAGTTAATGGTACAATACTGAACAAAGATAATTATGGAGACCTACTTTTTGATGATAATATCTTAACTAATACTTATGGATTTGCAGATTTAAACTATGATGAAAATAATCAATGTGCTAGCGTAACTTCAAATAATACAAATATTACTTTAAATAAATCTAGATTGGTTAAGAATCCTATTCATATATCTAAAACAATAGATATAGACCAAAAAAAGATTGGATACCTTATGTATAATCAATTTCTTGGAAATGTAGAATCTGAAAATAGAGACTATAATATTGAATTAAATAGTGTTTTTGGATCATTTAAATATGAAGGTATTAATGAACTGGTTATTGATCTTAGATATAATCCTGGAGGAAGAATTTCCACATCCATTAATCTTGCTTCTATGATAACTGGTCAATTTAATAATCAGATCTTTGCTAAAGAAAAATGGAATTCAAAATTAATGGATTATTGGGATGAAAAAAATCCTGACAATTTAATTAATAGGTTTGTAGATAATATGGATGGTGTTTCAATTAATTCTCTTAATCTTAATAAAGTTTATATTCTTACAACTTCAAGAACTGCGTCTGCAAGTGAGTTATTAATTAATGGCCTTGACCCATATATTGATGTTATCCATATAGGTGATTATACTGTTGGGAAAAACCAGGGATCTATAACAGTATATGATTGGATAAATGATCAAGGAGAAAAGAATCCTAATCATAAATATGCTATGCAGCCAATTGTCTTAAAGATTGGAAATGTAGCTGGTTATACTGACTTTCCTAATGGCTTAGTACCAGATTATGAAATTAAAGAGTCTATTAGGACAGCTGGTGAACTAGGTAATAAAAATGAACAACTCCTTAAAATAGCTATTGACCATATCTTTGGCAATGTACAGTTTATCTCATCTGATGATAATATAAAACAGATTGACATACCAGAAGAATCATTGAAACAACAATTAATAAAGGATAAAATAATTATTAAATAATTTTTTATTTTGTTAAATACATTTTTCTTCTAGAGAAAAGTTCTAAAAATGCATCGTCATTTAAATCATCAATAAAAAGGATGCTTTCTCCAGTACTTTTCATTTCCGGTCCTAACTGCTTATTGACATTAGGGAATTTATCAAAAGAAAAGACTGGTTGTTTAATCGCATAACCTTTAAGGCTTGGGTTAAATTTAAAATCTTTTACCTTATTTTTACCAAGCATTATTTTAGTAGCATAATTTACATAAGGTTCTTTATAAGCCTTCGAGATAAAAGGAACTGTTCTAGATGATCTTGGGTTAGCTTCAATAATAAATACCTTATCGTCTTTAATTGCAAATTGAATATTAATAAGACCAACAGTATTTAGAGCTAAAGCAATTTTTTTAGTGTGATCTTTTATTTGTTGAATAACAATATCTCCTAGACTAAATACAGGAAGTGTGGCATTTGAATCTCCAGAATGGATTCCACATGGCTCAATATGCTCCATTATTCCAATAATGTAAACATCTTCTCCATCAGATATAGCATCAGCTTCTGCCTCTATAGCACCATCTAAGTAGTTATCTAAAAGCAATTTGTTATTAGGTATTTTTCCTAATATGTCCACTATATGTTCTTCAAGTTCTAGCTCATTTATTACAATTTTCATTCCCTGACCACCTAATACATATGATGGTCTAACTAGAATTGGAAAGTCTAATTTTTTTGAAAGTTTCACAGCTTGTTTTGCAGTTGTTGCTACTCCAAAATCTGGATAAGGTATATTGTTATCCTTTAATAATGTTGAGAAACTACCTCTATCTTCTGCTAAATCCAATGATTTATATTCAGTTCCTATAATTTTAATATCATATCTATCAAGTTTTTCAGCCAATTTAAGGGCTGTTTGCCCACCAAGTTGAACAATTACTCCTTCAGGTTTCTCATGTCTAATTATATCATAGATATGTTCCCAAAAAACTGGTTCAAAATATAATTTATCAGAAATATCAAAATCTGTAGATACTGTCGCTGGGTTACAGTTTATCATAATTGTTTCATAACCACATTCACTAGCTGCTAACACACCATGAACACAACAATAATCAAATTCTATTCCTTGACCAATTCTATTTGGACCAGAACCTAGTACAACTATTTTTTTCTTTTTTGAAATTGTACTTTCATTCTCTGAAAATTCTGGCTTATTTTTAATCTTCATTTTCTGTTCAAAAGTTGAATAATAATATGGTGTTTCAGCTGGGAATTCTGCAGAACATGTATCAACTAATTTATAGACTCTCTGGACACCAAGTTTATCTCTTTTTTTATAGACTGCACTCTCAAGACAACCCAACATATAAGCTATTTGTCTATCAGCAAAACCTTTTTGTTTTGCCTCTAGTAATAGATCATTATCAATGGACTTGATATCATATTTTGAAATTTCTTTTTCTAAAATGTTAAGTTCTTCATATTGTTCTAAAAACCACATATCAATCTTTGTGATTTCATGAATTCTTTTAAGAGAGATACCTATTTGAACCGCATCATATAACACAAAAACTCTATCCCAACTAGGATATTTTAATTTTTCAATGATGGTATTATAATCTTTATATCCCTTTCCGTCAGCTCCTAAACCATTCCTTTTTATTTCGAGAGATTGAGTCGCTTTATGAATAGCCTCTTGGAAAGATCTTCCAATACCCATTACTTCTCCAACTGCTTTCATCTGCAATCCAATAATTCTTTTTGATCCTTCAAACTTATCAAAGTTCCATCTTGGAATCTTAACTATTACATAATCTAAAGTTGGTTCAAATAATGCAGAAGTAGACTTTGTAATTTGATTATTTAACTCATCAAGTGTATATCCAAGTGAAAGTTTTGCTGCAATCTTTGCTATAGGATATCCTGATGCTTTGGATGCTAATGCTGAAGATCTAGAAACTCTAGGATTAATCTCAATAGCAATAATATCTTCCTTTTCGTCAGGGCTAACAGCAAATTGAACATTACATCCTCCTGCAAAATCGCCAATACTCCTCATCATTTTAATTGCCATATCTCTCATCCTTTGGTAAGTTGTATCTGAAAGAGTCATTGCTGGAGCAACAGTTATTGAGTCACCTGTATGAATTCCCATTGGATCCATATTTTCGATAGTACAGATAATTACAACATTGTCGTTGCTATCTCTTAATAGCTCTAATTCATATTCTTTCCAACCAATTAAGGCTTTATCAATTAAAACTTCATGTATTGGGGAAGACTCTAATCCTCTTGTTAAAAGTTCATTAAATTCTTCTTCCTCATATACAATTGAAGCTCCTGTTCCTCCAAGAGTAAAAGATGGTCGAATAACAAGTGGAAAACCAAATTTCTGAGCAATCTCTTTCCCACTCAAAAAAGAAGTTGCTCTTTCAGCAGGTGCAACAGAAATGTCAATTTTATTTAATAGAAGTCTAAATTTTTCTCTATCCTCAGTTACTTGAATTGCATCTATATCAACTCCAATAATTTTAACAGAATGCTTTTTCCATATTCCTTTATCATGAGCTTCAATACAAAGATTTAGTGCTGTTTGTCCACCCATTGTAGGCAAAACAGCATCTATATTATGTTTCTCTAGAATCTCAATTATTGATTTAGTTGTGAGAGGTTTAAGATAAATATGATCAGCCATTGAAGGATCAGTCATTATAGTAGCTGGATTAGAATTAATAAGGATTGTTTTAATTCTGTCTTCTTTAAGTGATCTGAGAGCTTGAGATCCCGAATAATCAAATTCACAAGCCTGACCAATTATTATTGGCCCTGACCCTATAATTAGAATTGATTTAATCTTTTTGTCTTTGGGCATAAAAATCTTACAAAATTATTAAAAAAAAAGTGTTACAACCGTAACACTTTTAAAAAGTTATTAAAAATTATTTTTTATGACGCGATTCACTTGAAACCGATATTTTTTTTCTTCCCTTTGCCCTTCTTGAAGAAATAACTTTTCTACCATTAGCATCAGACATTCTATCCATAAACCCATGCTTATTTCTTCTT
>Ga0066828_10001257_pt1 | contig 10649 bp, 10 predicted proteins | sample ETNtaG_24_FD_65497 | JGI IMG/M metagenome (GOLD analysis project Ga0066828, IMG submission 65497) | Marine microbial and viral communities from oxygen minimum zone, Eastern Pacific Ocean - ETNP201306SV47 | ecosystem: Environmental > Aquatic > Marine > Oceanic | place: Pacific Ocean: Eastern... | reverse complement strand
ACTGTCGTTTTTGACTGTACTGTATCGCTACAGCGCTCACGCAACAGATATGCGTCGTTTTTGAGTATATATTTGACTTACGCAACACTATGGCGTAAACGCTAGACTCTAAAACAACAGTCTAGAGGATTGAGCGATGATTTATGGGTATGCTCGCGTTTCAACTGTTGAGCAAGATTCGGCGATTCAAGAGGAAGCTCTCGCTGCTGCTGGTTGCGATGTGGTTCGCAGCGAAAAAGTCTCGGGAACATCTCGGACTGGTAGAGATGAGCTTCAGAATCTGCTGGAGTTCGTGCGGGATGGAGACGAAATCGTCGTCACGCGTGTAGATAGACTAGCGCGCTCTGTTCGCGATTTACAAAATATCGTCTATGAGCTGCACGAGAAGGGGGTTGCTCTGCGCGCAACGGAGCAAGCTGTTGATACGAGCACGAGCGCAGGTAAGTGTTTTCTAGATATGCTCTCTGTCTTCGCGGAGTTTGAGACGAATCTGCGTAAGGAGCGACAGATGGAGGGAATCGCGAAAGCGAAGCAGCGCGGTATCTACTCTGGTAGGAAAAAAACGATTGATGCTGATAAAGTGCGTGAGCTCAAAGAGAGTGGAATCGGAGCGTCAGCAATCGCACGAGAGCTCGGGATAGACAGAACGAGCGTCTATCGCGTGCTCAAGTAGCAAAGTTTGTAGTGGGGTATGGTTAAGCGATTGGGGTTATAGGGAAAAATCAATCGCTTGCTATAATGTTAGTGCTTATTTTGTTACAAAGTTACTACAAAGTCTAAAATAAACTCAATAAAATCAAGCGCTTAAGATATGTCGGACGATTGAGTGGGAATAAAGGAATAAAACGGAGGGGATAATGACTTTTTTTGTTGGGCTTTTGCTCATCTCCACTTTTTTTATGTGCTTTGGTGATTGGCTTTGTCTTTACCTATGCGGTCATTGTCATGCCCGGCCTGTCAAAGCTCGGTGACAGGGAATTCATCAGGGCCTTTCAGGTAACCGACGAGATAATTTAAAATAATCAGCCAATTTTCATGGTCGTCTGGATAGGATCGATGATTTCCGTTGTGGGTGCCATGGCTGTGGCATTTATGGCGCCTGACTTTGTTGAAAGCTGGTTGGTGATCGCCACTGGCTTTGTCTATCTTCTGGGGGGTTCAAGGACTTACGGTTTCCATTCACCTGCCGCTGAACAAACGGATCCAACGCGTCAATGTCGGTGAGATGGATCCCAAAGCCCTACATGAGCAGCGTATGCTGTTTGAAGCGCGCTGGACCCATTTCAATAGAATCCGTACCGTAATTGCCTGTGTTGTAAGTGCATCCTTTATGATTACATTGGGTCTGAACTTGCCCTAAATTTGGTAAGATTGAGTGGTACATAACATTAAAATGGCTTTAGTGGGAATTGTTTGAAATCAGATGGTTAGCAAGTTGTTGGTTTTAATGAACTATTCGACTTGGTACGTAGCAAAAATAACACGTTGAAATCATTGTTGTATTTTGACTGGCACCACAGAGTGGGAATAATTATTATAACGTAGGTGATTAACACTAACTAAAATTATTAAGGGGCGAGCGCTAAGCGCTCGCCCCCAAATAAAAGACACTCTTGCCTTCTAGTTTATGCGGGGCTTCGCCGTTGGAAAAGCCACAGGATGATGCCAATCGCAATCAAGCCGACAAGGCCGCCATCACCTAGCTGCTGAATTAACCCGATCAAATTACCAACGATGTCACCAGTGACGAAGCCGACCATGCGGCCGAACAATATTTGAAGCAGTATACCGACTGCGACAAGAAGCAGCCCAACTTCAATAATTTGGCCGAGCCACATTTTGACTGTACTTAGCATTTACGTTTCCTTTCCACTTGGCCAGGAGAACTTTTAACGCTGACCGGTTCTGAGCCAGACGTCTCGTAACACGCGGTTTACTAGCGTTTTTTCGCGCATGCCCCACAATTAGTGGGCAACAGCATGGATGGCACAACATATTGTCAAATATGTCAAGCGGCCATTTTCGTGCCGGGGCCCTTCAAACGGTCGAATCTCTCAAAATTTTCAAGCAATAAGTACAATGCTGTTACGTCTACCAGTCGAATGACAGTTGTTTACTTCCCGTTCATGCTAAGATTTTCTGGGAAAGGTTGGTCATCGTATTGTGAACGAGGCTAGAGGCATTAATCGAGTCGTGTATAACGTCACCAGCAAACCACCAGGCATCGTGGAGTGGGAATAATTGCCCGCCCGATTCCGAGCAGGACTGAGAAGACTCAGTGGCGGACAGCGCGCAGCGGATTCGAGAGAACGCCCAGAACCTCTTCGAGCGACTCGCCGCGGCGCACTGTCTGGCCCCGGTGCAAGACGGCGTAGTCACCCTTGCTGTGGGAGGCGGGCGCCAGACGGACGATCTCGTACAGTGGTGCATCGTGGGCGCGCCGATAGACGCAAAAGGCGGCAAAGCCCTCAACCGTATCAATGGAGTAGTCGAGCCATTCTTCCGCCAGCACTTGGCGGCTGAACAGGCTCAGCAGCTTGTTCAACTCGCCGCGGGAGAAATACACCACGACCTTTCGCTTGCGCCGACGGTAGGACGTGAGGTCGACGAGATCTCCCATGGCAGCCTGTGTTCCCTCGACTAAGCTAGCATAGTGAAGCAGGTTCGCCACCCGGGTCAATCTTCGTGACGGATTCCCTGCCCAATGTGCCGTTCAGATTGCCTTTGATCGGTGCTGGATATAGGCTGACGCCCCTTTTTCACACGCATTCGGGAAGCAGGCTGTGGCCGACATCTTTAAGGAAGTCGACGAAGACGTTAGACGCGATCGAGCGATGGCACTTTGGCAGCGCTACCGTTGGCTCATCGTCAGCGCCGTGGTGGCCATCGTTGGTGGCACGGCGGGCTATAATATCTGGTACGAATACGACACCAGCCAACGCCTGGACAGGGGCGAACGTTTCGAGGCGGCGGCCCATCTGGCGAAGAACGGGAATTATGACGCGGCAGCACGTGCCTTCGCCAAGTTCGCCGAGGATACCGGTTCGACCTACGGAGTGCTGGCGCGCCTGCGGGAAGCCTCGGCGCGTGCCGAGGCCGGTGACGGTAAGAGCGCGGTCGCGGTCTACGATGCCATTGCCGGCTCAGGCGATGGCGAGGCGGCGTTGGGCGACCTGGCGAGCCTGCTCGCTGCGCGCACTTTGCTCGACGACGGCTTTATCGCCGAGGCGGAAAAGCGCTTGCAACCGCTGGTTGCCACGGTCGGGCCCTGGCAGCATTTGGCGCGCGAGATGCGTGGTGTGGTCGCCGTGCAGGCCGGCCGTCTTGACGAGGCGCGCTCGCTGTTTAAGGCGCTCGGCGAGGAGGCCGGCGTGCCGGAGGGCATTAAGCGACGGGCCGGCGAGGTGCTGGCGGCGCTCGGCTCACAGTGAGCGCGTGGCAGATATTTCGGTGTGTGCCGCCGCTGCTCGCCCTGCTCGTGCTCGCGAGCTGTGGTGATACTTGGTTGGGCGGCGAGGAGGAAGACAAGCCGCTGCCGGGCCGGCGGGTCTCTGTCCTGGTTCTGGAACGCGCGCTTGAGCCCGATCCGGCGCTGGCCACTGAGGTAGTGCGCCTGCCGCGGCCCTTTGTCAATCCGGACTGGCCCGTGCCCGGCGGCACCCCGGCTCACGCTTTGCACCATCTCGATGTTGGTGAGCACTTGGCTCTGGACTGGCGGCGGACGGTCGGTGAGGGTGAGAGCGACGACAATTTGATTCTCTCGTCGCCGGTCGTCGCCGACGGGCGCGTTTTTTTGCTTGATGCGGAATCGACGGTGGTTGCGGTGTCGCTGGCTGAGGGTTCGCCCGCCTGGCGGCGCGAGCTGATTCCCGAAGATGAGGAAGACGAAGCGAGCCTCGGTGGCGGTGTTGCCTATGCCAACGGCGTGGTCTATGCCACCACGGCGTACGGACAAGTGGTCGCGCTCAGTGCCAGCGAGGGCAGAGACGTCTGGTCATTCGAGATCGGCGTGCCGCTGCGTGCCGCGCCCGCGGTTGCCGATGGCCGCGTCTTCGTGACGACCTTCGACAATCGTCTCTTCGCGCTCGATGCTGGCAATGGCAGCTTGTTATGGACCCATGAAGGCATTAGCGAATCTGCTGGCTTGCTGGGCAGTGCTGTGCCTGCGGTAAGCGGCGATCTGGTAGTTGCCTCCTATTCCTCCGGCGAAGTTGTAGCGCTACGCGTTGAGAACGGCCGGCTGGCTTGGTCCGATTCGCTCGTCTTCCGGGGACGCTTAGGATCGCGTACCGATCTCAGCGATATCGATGCCGATCCGGTGATCGACCGTGGCCTAGTCATCGTAATCAGCCAAAGTGGCCGGCTGGTGGCGATCAACTTGCGGTCGGGTCTGCGCGATTGGGAGCGCGAGGTGCCGAGTGCGCAAACCCCCTGGGTGGCCGGTGACTTCATCTTTGTTGTCACCACGGATGCGCAGATCGCCTGTCTGCGGCGGAGAGACGGGGGAATTCGCTGGGTTACCGGGCTGCCACGCTACACTAATCCGGAGGAGCGCGAGGGCTCGATTGTCTGGAGCGGTCCGGTGCTGGCCGGCGACCGACTGGTCGTGGTCGGTAGTGAGGGTGATGCCGTGGCAATCTCGCCCTATACCGGCGAAGTGCTCGGGCGCCAGCTCCTGCCGGAGGGGGTGCGCGTGTCGCCTGTGGTGGCGGATCGCACGCTCTATCTGCTCACCACGGGGGCCGATCTGCTGGCGCTACGTTAGCGCGCATTATGACGGTTACCGTTGCCATTGTCGGTCGGCCAAATGTGGGCAAGTCCACCCTTTTCAATCGCCTCGTCGGACGCCATGCGGCCTTGGTTAATGACCGGTCGGGGGTGACACGTGACTGGCGCGAGGGTGAGGCGAGTCTGGGTCCGGCACGGTTTCGCGTCATTGATACGGCGGGCCTCGAAAACGCCGACGCAGAGAGCCTAGAGGGGCGCATGCTGGTCAGCACCGAGACCGTGCTGGGCGAGGTCGACCTGGTGCTGATGGTGACCGATGCCCGTGCCGGACTGACCTCGCATGATCGCCACTTCGCCGATTGGCTGCGCCGCCACGACAAGCCGGTACGGCTGCTGGTCAACAAGGTTGAAGGCAAGGCGGCCGAGGCGAGTGTCGCTGAGGCGTGGGCACTCGGGCTTGGCGAGCCGGTAGCGATCTCGGCCGAACACGGCGAGGGCCTAGGCGAGCTTTACGAGGCTCTAGTTGGGGCCTTGCCTGTGCTTGAGGTGGACGCGGCCGAGGCGGAAGACGATGGCGGGGAAGGACCCCTGCGCATCGCTGTGGTCGGCCGGCCGAATGTCGGTAAATCAACGCTGATCAATCGCTTGCTCGGTGGCGAGCGGCTGCTGGTCGGGCCGGAAGCTGGCATCACCCGTGATGCGATCGAGATACCCTGGCGTTGGCAGGACCGCGATGTGGTGCTGGTCGATACTGCGGGTATGCGTCGGCGTGCCCGTGTCGTCGAGGCCTTGGAGCGGCTCTCGGTCGCCGATTCCCTGCGCGCCGTTCGGGTCTGCCATGTCGCCATGCTTGTGGTCGATGTGATGCGCCAGCTTGAGCGGCAAGACCTATCGATTGCCTCGACCATCGCTAATGAAGGGCGGGCGCTACTTATTGCCGCCAACAAGTGGGATCTCGTTGAGCACCCCGATATTGTCCGCCGCCAGCTCGCTGAACAGGTCGAGGCCGCCCTGCCGCAATTGCGTGGTCTGCGCGCGGTGCCGATATCGGCTCGTACCGGTGATGGACTCGATAGCCTCGTCAAGACCGCGTTCGCGGCGCGCGAGGTTTGGGCCAGGCGGCTGCCTACCGCCAAGCTCAATCAATGGCTGGAGGAAGTGCTAGCCCATCACCCGCCGCCCATGGATAAGGGCAAGCGGGTAAAGATGCGATACCTGACCCAGGTTTCAGCCCGTCCGCCGACCTTCGCACTGTTCGTCAACCGCCCCAAAGGCGTGTCCGAGTCCTATCGCCGCTATCTCGTGAACGAGCTACGTGCCGCCTTCTATCTCACCGGGACGCCGATCCGCCTACATTTTCGCGCCGGCAAAAACCCTTACGTCACTGCGCCTTGACCACGTCACCGTTGTGCTCACAGTCGGGGCCGGCGAGGGCGAGGAAGGCATCGGTGACGGCGTCGGGTGTCAGTAACGTCTCCGGGTCCTCTCCAGGCATGGCTTTGGCACGCATGGCGGTGCGCACCTTGCCAGGATCCAGAGCGTTGACGCGGACCTTGCTCTTGGCGACTTCGGCGGCATAGATGCGCACCAGCGCTTCTAGTCCTGCCTTGGCAACAGCATAGGCCCCCCAATAGGCACGTGGCCGCGAAGCTACGCCCGAGGTTACGAAGATAGCGCGGCCGGCGTTGGCAGCACGCAATAGCGCGTCGGTGGCACGGATCAGGCGCCAGTTGGCGCTGAGATCGACCTCGAGCACCCGATCCCAGGCGCGTGGCTCGATATGGGAGAGGGGACTGAGATCGCCGAGCAAGGCGGCATTGCCCACCAGCACATCAAGGTGGCCATAGCGCTCGGCGATGGTGCCACCCAGTCGGTCGACGGCCTCGCCATTGGTGATGTCAAGAGGCACCAGGGTGGGGGCACAACCGCTGACTGCGCGGATGCGCTCGTCGAGGGTCGTCAGTCCTTTGTCGTCCCGCGCTACGGCGATAACATGGGCGCCTTCTACAGCGAAGCGCTCTGCCACCGCCGCGCCGATGCCGCGTGAGGCGCCGGTAATCAAGACGATGCGTCCGTCAAAGCCTGGCAATCAGGTGCCCTCGGCAAGTAGAGACAGTTGAGAGGACCCCTCGCCGCCGTCGCGATCGACCAGCGGAATCGGATATTCACCGGTGAAACAGGCATCGCAGAATTGTGGCTGCTGGTCATCGCGCGAGGCCTTGCCCATGGCGCGATAGAGCCCGTCGATGGTGATGTAGCGCACTGAATCGGCGCCGATGTGCGTCGCCATTGCGTCTATTCCCATTTGTGAGGCCAGCAAGTCCTCGCGCTTCGGCGTATCGACACCGTAGAAACAGGAAAACGTCGTTGGCGGGCTAGCAATGCGCATATGCACTTCTGCGGCGCCGGCCTCGCGCACCATCTGCACAATCTTGGTCGAGGTGGTGCCTCGCACAATCGAATCATCGACCAAGACCACCCGCTTGCCCGCCAACGTGGCGCGATTGGCATTGTGCTTGAGCTTAACCCCGAGATGGCGGATCGAATCCGTCGGCTCGATGAACGTGCGTCCGACATAGTGGTTGCGGATGATGCCGAGCTCGAAGGGCACACCCGCCTCCTCGGCGTAGCCGATGGCCGCAGGCACCCCGGAATCCGGCACCGGCACGACGAGATCGCAGGGCACGCCGCTCTCGCGTGCCAACTCTGCGCCGATGCGCTTACGTGCGCTATAGACGCTGCGGCCCTCGACGACGCTGTCGGGGCGCGAGAAATAGATGTATTCGAAGATACAGAACTGCGAGCGCGCAGAGCCGAACGGCTTGGTGCTGCGAATGCCGGCTTTGTCGATCACCACCACCTCGCCCGGCTCGACATCGCGCACGACCGTGGCGCCGATGATATCGAGGGCGCAGCTCTCGGAGGCGAGGACGGTGCCACCGTCGAGCGCGCCGATCGTGAGCGGCCGTACGCCGCAGTGATCGCGCACCCCGATCATCGCCTGGTCGGTGAGTATGATCAGGGAGTATGCGCCCTGGAGCTGGCGTAGCGCATCGACTAGGCGGGTCATAAAACCGCTGGCTAGGCTGGTGGCGATCAAGTGGACGATGACCTCGGAGTCCATGGTCGACTGGAAGATGCAGCCGCGTTGAACCAGTTGGCGCCGCACTTCGAGCGCGTTGGTCAGATTGCCGTTGTGGGCGATGGCGAGACCGCCACCGGCCAGGTCTGCGAAGATCGGCTGCACGTTGCGCAACACGGTATCGCCCTGTGTGGAATAGCGGTTGTGCCCGATAGCGCTGTCGCCTTGGAGCTGGGTTATCACGGCCGGATCGGAAAAAATGTCGCCGACATGCCCCATGCCGCGGTGGGCGTGGAAGACGCGGCCATCGTAGCTAACGATGCCGGAGGCTTCCTGGCCGCGGTGCTGCAGGGCATGTAGGCCCAATGCCGTGTGGGCACCGGCCTCAGGATGGCCGTAAACGCCGAATATTCCACACTTTTCTCTGAGCTTGTTGTCATCCCAGGGATGATGCGGGGCCACGGGTCGCCCTCTACTAGTTGGAGTCCGCGCCCGTCTCGGGCACGGTACCCGCGGGCGCTGGTGTTTCGGGCGTGGTCTCGTCGCTGGTGCCCTCGATGGCGCGCTCCATCTGTGTGCGCACCTCGTTGCTATAGCCCGGATCCTCGGCCGGGGTGTCTGCCGTTGCTATAGGCGGCCGTGCCAGCTCCTCTGGCGTAGCCGGCATAATATCGTCGACTGGGAATTCCCACTCTTCAGGGATGAATGCGACGATCTGCCGCGCCGTATATTCGATCAAGGGTAGACAGCGGGCGCTTTCTAGCCAATCGGGGCGTGTATCCTCTTCTTCGTTCCAGATCAGCTTCTCGCCGCCGATGAAGGCCACGGCCACGACGATGACGCCGCGGGCGATGCCGAATAGGAAGCCGAGTGAGCGGTCGAGCGTGCTCAAGGCACTCGCCTTGACGTGGGCGACGACTAGGTGGATGGCGAGCCAAAAGATAACGAGGGAGCCAACGAACAGCCCAGCGCCGGTGGCAATATTGATGAGTAGCTCGTCTGGCAGATATTCGGCCACATGGGGGCGAGCGGCATCGAAAAAGTACACGGCAAACACTACCGAGCCCACCCAGCTGGCTATCGCCAGCACCTCGCGGACAAAACCGCGATGGAAGGCAAAGATCGCCGATACCAGAACGATGCCGGCAGCGAGCAAATCGATCCAGCCCAGCATTTCCATGATCCCCTGCCCGCTACGTTAAGTCTGACACGTCGGCAAGTTGCTGAACCATATCTGGCAGTCGCGCGATCTCGATGCAATCCATGCCGGCGGCAACGTTGCCGCGTGGCGGCCGCATGAGGGCCCGCGTGAAGCCCAGTTTCAACGCTTCTCTCAGCCTTGCTTCGGTATGCGTCACCGGTCTCACCTCTCCCGACAGGCCGACCTCGCCGAAGGCCACGGTCCGTTCCGGCAGCGGGCGGTCTCCCAGCGAGGAAATCAGCGCCGCCACTACGGCCAGGTCCGCGGCCGGTTCCGACACCCGTAGCCCACCGGCGACGTTGAGATACACATCGTTTGCGCCCACGGCAAGTCCGCAGCGTGTTTCGAGGACCGCGAGGATCATCGCCAGGCGGGCCGAATCCCAGCCGACGACCGTCCGGCGTGGCGTTCCCAGCGGCGACGGCGAGACCAGGGCCTCGATCTCGACCAGCAGGGGCCGGGTGCCTTCCATGCCCGCGAAGACGGCGGCGCCGCTGACCGGCGTCTCGCGCTCGGCCAGGAACAAGGCGGATGGATTGCTGACCTCGCCGAGGCCCGCATCGGTCATCTCGAAAACACCAATCTCGTCTGTGGCGCCGAAGCGATTCTTCACAGCGCGCAGAATGCGGAATTGGTGGCTGCGCTCGCCCTCGAAATAAAGTACCGTGTCGACAATATGTTCGAGCACCCGCGGCCCCGCGATCTGGCCTTCCTTGGTAACGTGGCCGACCAGTAGCAGCACGGTGCCGCGGCGCTTGGCGAGACGGATTAGCTCCTGGGCGCTGGCCCGCACCTGGGCCACCGTGCCGGGTGCGGATTCAAGCGAGTCCACATACATGGTCTGGATCGAATCAATGATCAGCACATCCGGCGCATCGGCATCCAGGGTGGCGAGTAAGTCGCGCACGCTGGTTGCCGCCACCATGGACACGGGCGATTTGCTCAAGCCTAGCCGGCTCGCCCGCAACCGCACCTGGTCAGCTGATTCCTCGCCCGAGACATAGACGGCACTGGTGCCGCCGTCGGCCAAAGCGCCAGCCGCTTGCAACAGCAGCGTCGACTTGCCGATACCCGGATCGCCGCCGACCAGGATGGCGGAGCCGGCGACCAAGCCGCCACCGAACACGCGGTCGAGTTCGCCAATGCCGATAGCGCGGCGGGGTGTTCCCCGACTCGGTGCCGATAACGCCTCGAGTGCGAGCCGGGTGCCGCCACCGCTGCGGAGGCCCTTGGGCAGGTTTTCCACTGGGGCCTCCTCGACAAGCGTGTTCCAGGCCCCACAAGAATCGCACTGCCCAGCCCATTTCGCATGCACAGCGCCACAGGCTTGGCAGGTAGGGATGGAAGCGGCGCGTGCCATGGACTTAGGGCGCCCACACTTCCATCTGAATGGGGCGGTCGGCGCTGCCATGTGCGAATTGATCAACGAGGAGATTACCACTGTCCTTGATATCGGCGATGGCACCGGTCCAGATGATCTCGTCCTTGTAGAGCATGGCGACGCGGTCGGCGATGCGGCGTGCGCTGATCATACCGGGTGTGATCGAGAGCGCCATAGCGCCCAGGTCGCGCACGTATTTGGCGATCAGCGCATCGATGACGTCGGCCATGATTGGGTTGCGCTCGGTGGTAGCCACA
>Ga0066828_10001241_pt1 | contig 10720 bp, 10 predicted proteins | sample ETNtaG_24_FD_65497 | JGI IMG/M metagenome (GOLD analysis project Ga0066828, IMG submission 65497) | Marine microbial and viral communities from oxygen minimum zone, Eastern Pacific Ocean - ETNP201306SV47 | ecosystem: Environmental > Aquatic > Marine > Oceanic | place: Pacific Ocean: Eastern... | reverse complement strand
CCATATATAATTGTTCTCTATCTTCTTTTGGTATGCTCTGTCTTTGGGAATAGCTCCTCTTTCTATATTCTTCATACAAATAACACCAATGGTAAGCTTGAAAATTGTTACTGTCCTGATCTGCCCCTTGGATCGTTGGAAAAGCGGGCCGTTTTTGTTCAATCGTTTCTAAAAGAACATCCCAATACAATAGTAGTAGATACCGGAGATTTTTTTTCGCCCGTCCATAAGCCTCTGAAAGACAGTCTCGTCACGGAAGCATATAGTTTTATTCCATATGATGCAATTCTTCCCGGGGATCAGGAACTCACTCGGGGGCAAGAATCAATGGATGGAATTCTACACCGGATTGGGGCTGATTTAGTTGTATCAAATCTTCAATCGCCATTGATTCAAGGGTCCATGACATTAAAGATTGTGGAAAGAGGCGGTCTAAAAGTAGGCATCCTGGGGATCCTGGGAAATCGGTCATTCAAATATTATCCAAAGGAAATCAGCAACGCTATTACACTCCATGATCCTGTCACAGCAGTAAAAAATATTTTAAAGAAAATTCGTGAGAAAGTGGATGTCGTCTTAGTGCTTTCACACCAGGGTTTTGACCAGGATGTATCTTTGGCACAACAATTGAAAGAAGTAGATATCATTATCGGAGCGCACAGCCAGACAGTTATCCATGATCCAAAGGAGGAAAACGGTGTCCTCATTACCCAAGCGGGGAAGGATGGCCATTACGTGGGAGTGATAAAAATACAAATGGAAAAACAAAAAAAAATAGTATCTAAAACTGGGTATCTGGAAGAAATGACCCTGGGGATGACTGACCATCCAAAAATTATGGAACTCATCCAGGAATATGAAGAAAAATCAGGTTTTGTTAATCGTGCAAAATTGAAACACAAGGAAAAATAATGGAAACAATTATTGATCAATTGGCAGGGAACCCCGTTTATCTTGCCGTAGCTGTGGTATTGGCTTTGATCATTCTATTTGGAGTTATAAAAAAACTCATAAAATTGGTTATCATTGGAGCGGCAATATTTGTACTCTATATCGCCTATATGGTTTGGACGGGAAAAGAGATCCCGAAATCTCTCCATGATGTGCAGCAAACAATCCAGGATACAGTTGAAAAAGGAAAGGAAAAAGGCGGACAAATACTTGAAAAGAAAGTCGGGGAAAAGATAGACCAGGTGTTTGATAAAGAGTAAAACCCTTACTCAATCAATTGTTGTCATACGTGATGTTTCCGGGCTTTAAATGAGTTGAGATAGCAAAGAACGAATGACAATATCATCAGCAGCTTCAAAGAAAAAATCCTGTACGGCCACACCGAACATTATTGCTATAATGATGAGTATGATGATAATAACAACCATCACAATCATCATCGTTCCATAGAGAAACATGTAAGACCGCAACTGATCCAATGCCTCTGAAAAACTGGCTGATTCTTCATGGAGAACACAATGGTTAAGATTCCCCGCAACAGAAGTCAATCGTGTGCCAATAAGTATTAAAAAAATACCTATAATAACTGTGGGTATTGAAAATATAAAAATGGTTAAACAGTAAATGAATCCAAAAGCTATATTAATTAATCCTACAAATTTACTCCAACGGGCCAGCTTTAAAAGGACATCTTTCCCATGATAGTCCAGTCCATAGTTCAGCTTGGGCGTGTTTTCCGAAATATCATCCATTATTTTCTCTGGTTTAGGATTAGGTGGATTCTTTTTCAGTTCTTCTCATTTCTTCAATTGGAGAGGTTTTTCTATTAATAACACAAAACTCTCCTTTGAAATTTATTTCAGGGGATAAGCAGGACACAAGAATCCTCTGTATTTTCATTAATGGTTAAACATATATAAAATAACGAAAGCAATTACGAGGACAACCAGTGCAAGGATCCGAATGAACAAACTGGAATAGGCAGATGAAAAATCAGTTGGGGTTGTTTGAGAATCCTCATACATGTACTTTTTACGGTTGAATGCGATGAGTTTTAGGCTGAAAACAAGCAGCCCGAACATAAAAAGAATGGATCCAATCATAACCAGGGGATTCATGCTGAAAAGTACAAGGGATTCTCATAAGTCTGCAAGTAAAGGAGAAGGCTATGTTTCAACCAGACCTGTTAAAAAATAAAACCATTCTTATAACCGGAGGAGGCACCGGCCTTGGAAAATCCATGGCAACCAGGTTTGGGGAACTTGGTGCTAACCTGATCATTTCCAGCCGAAAACAGGAAGTGCTGGATCAGGCTGCGGAAGAACTCCGGCAGACTGGAGCAAAAGTATTTCCTTTTAGCTGTGATGTGCGCAATCCGCTGGAAATTGATGAGCTTCTAAAACAGACAAAAAGTAAATTTGACCGCATTGACGCTTTAGTAAATAACGCCGCTGGGAATTTTATTTCTCCAACGGAAAACCTTACAGAAAAAGCGTTCAAGGTCGTTGTAGATATTGTTCTTCTTGGAACTTTCAATATGACCCTTGCCGTTGGAAAGGAAATGATCAGCCAAGGCAATGGAACCATCCTGAATATCGTTACTACCTATGCTTGGACCGGCAGCGGATACGTAGTTCCATCCGCAGCAGCAAAAGCGGGGGTACTTGCTGTTTCCCGCTCACTGGCTGTGGAATGGGCAAAGTATGGCATCCGAACCAATGCTATTGCACCGGGTCCGTTTCCAACAGAAGGTGCCTGGAAACGCCTTGTACCGCCAGGGCTTGGGTTTGAGAAAAAAATGAAAAACAGAATCCCCTTAAAGCGATTTGGGAAACATCAGGAATTGGCAGATTTGGCTTCTTATCTGCTCAGTGACGGTTCTGGTTATATCAATGGAGAGGTAGTGACAATTGATGGTGGAGAATGGCTGAAAGGAGCCGGGGAGTTTAATGATTTGGATCGCCTTCCCAAGACTGCATGGAAGATTATGGAAAAACTACGGACAAAATCAAAGAAAAAGTAATTGTTAACAATCACCTGAACATTTGTTAATCTTCCCTCGGTGATTTAAAAGGGGAAAAAGATCACGAAAATATCCTGAACATTCAAAAATAAATTGTTGCCTTGAATATTAATCTTGTAATAGTCTGTCCCTTGTAAAATTGATTCATTTGTTCACTTTTTTTCTTAAAAATTTAAAGTCTGCAGGGGCAACTTTCCCTCCATACCCCCAATGCTCCTGTGGGCTTTCTGTTTCTACATTAAAATCGAGTATATTGTTTTTTGGATAACAATAAGATATCTTTCTAGAATAATTTCCCGATCCAAATTTTTAGGTATCCACTCAATAGTTTGTACAGAACAATTGTGTAGGGAATCGTCACAGCAAAAAAGGCAATGGGGCTGACTCGCATTTTCTTTGCAAAGGGATTATCCTCTTGTTGTTTCGTGTACCATTTCCCTACCTGTTGTAAAGTGAGATGTGCCAATAATCCTGCCAAGATGAATAGAAAGAGGATAACCAGCTGATCAAGATTTGAAAGAGAATTCAGCCACCGCGCAAACTTCATTAACCATCTCCCGTGAGTAGTGCTGCCCCAAATACGCCGGCTGAATCTCCAAGTTGATTCTTCAAAATGGGGGTTAAAACGTGATCGCTTAATACTTCACTATACACAGCATCTTTTCCTTCAGAATAAAGTATATCAACTTTTGAAAGCCCACCGCCCAGCACAATACAATCAGGATCGATTATATCGATTATATTACTTAAAGCACGTCCATAGTTGAGGATGAATTTATCTTTCCATTCAGGGTGTGACTTATATAAACCATTATCGATAATATCAGTTACGGTATGATTCTCTCCTGTTAATTCATACCATTCTTTTTCTAAAGCAGTACCGCTGATATATGATTCTGTACACCCTTTATTTCCACAATAACAATCTCTTCCATCTGGATATAAAACATGGTGGCCCCATTCACCGGCAATATGATTTGGGCCCCGATGGATGTTGCTATTTATGATTATTCCACCCCCAACACCTGTGCCCATAATAACACCAAATACCACACCATAACCTTTAGCCGCTCCCAAAATTGCCTCAGCAAGGGCGAAACAGTTTGCATCGTTTTCCATTGATACAGGAAGATCAAATTCTCTTTCCAAATCTTTTTGCAGGGGTTTACCAATAAGACAAATTGTATTGCTGTTTTTCATTACTCCTTTAGAAGGGTCCACAGCACCTGGAGTACAAATACCAATCTGTTCAACGCCAGTTGATTTCTCTAATAATTGATGGCCCAAACCGGTTATTCTGTTTATTATGGCCTCGTAGCCATCCTCTCGATTTGTTGGAATTCTTTTCCGATCGATTGTATTGCAATTCTCATCCAGCACAATCCCTTCAATTTTTGTTCCGCCAAGATCAATACCTATCTTATTCATCAATAACCTCTTTTAATACTGTTTTAAATTCTGATAAAATCATAGACGTTGCACCCCAAACCTTTTCCCTGTTTAACTGAAAATAGGGAACATCAAATACACGACCCCGAATAGTCCGTTCTTCACACTGGCAGGAATTTTGATCCGTAAGTGATAAGACCGAAGCCGAGAACAAAGACTCAACTTCGGTTGGATCCGGAGATGTCTCTGGTTCATCATCCACCCAGCCTACAAAAGGATGGATCAAAAACCCTGTAACCGGCACAAAGAGGGGTGTCAATTCACCAATGAATTGAATATGTTCTGCTCGAACTCCAATTTCCTCATTCGTTTCTCTCAGGGCTGTTCCCCACAACTGTTCCCCTTTTTCCCAAGCGCCTCCCGGCAAGGAAATCTGTCCCTTGTGGTACTGAACCACACTGGTCCGTTTTGTGAGGAAAAATCGAATGTCCTGTATTACGGGGAAAAGGAGGATTAACACTGCAGCTGGATTGGCACATTCACTATTCGAGGAATAATTGATGGGGTTTCTAGGTTTCGCCAGCATTATTTTCTGCGCAGATTTTCCCGGTAATTTCTTTATTAAATGCTGTGCTAATTTTATTTTCAATGTGTGAATATTCAAAACAAATCAGTAATTATGCTCATGATAACCTATAAATTTACGGGAAAATAAGTGATTGTAAAACCCTTGGAATATATGCTTGTCTCTTTAAATAATCTGGCTGATGTTTCTATTTGAATTATGGAGATAAAACACATTATTTGGGATTGGAACGGAACGTTGTTAGACGATCTCTGGTTATCTATCAAGGCAATTAATATCGTTTTAAAACGGTACTCCCTCCCTGCAATAACTGAAGAAAAGTATCTTGACATCTTTACTTTTCCTGTAGTGGACTACTATGAACTTCTTGGATTTGATTTTAATAAACATCCCTTCGAAGTTGTCGGAACGGAATTTATTGAAGAATATACCAGGCTCCAGAAAAAGCCACAGCTTCATCATGGTGCCAAGGAGCTGATGAGTGAAATTTCCAGCAGAGGAATAACACAGTCTTTGCTATCCGCAGCAAGAAAAAAAATGTTAGACACGTTGATGAATCACCATAATCTTCATGGCTATTTCATCAATGTCATTGGACAAAATGACCATTACGCCTATGGAAAAACGGAAGCAGGAAGAGAGTGGGTCAATGAACTGCATTACAACGCACATGAAGTCCTGTTTGTGGGAGACACCATTCATGACCTGGATGTTGCGAATGAAATTGGGGCAGACTGTGTATTACTTTCTCACGGTCATACCAGCCATGAAAGACTCAAAAAAACGAGAGCTTTAGTTTTTACCAATTTTGACTCTTTACAGAAATGGTTGATAAAAAAGCTTGATTTTAGTTGAAAACTTTAACAATATCCTTTTTGAGAACTACTTATGAATAATCCAGCGCTCACCCTCGCCTTCGCCATGGCTTTCGGAATGATAGCCCAGGTGCTGGCACGTCATCTTCGTATCCCGGGGATTGTATTGTTACTGGGGGCAGGTCTTTTGTTAGGTCCGGATGCTTTGGGAATTGTACATCCTTCCAGCCTGGGTGATGCTCTGCCCTTTATTGTCGGTTTTGCCGTTGCTGTTATCCTTTTTGAAGGCGGGATGAACCTGCGCATAAACAGAATTCGACGTGAAGGAAAAACAATACGGCAGCTCATTACAACAGGCGCCCTGGTTACTGCGTTGGGAGGCACAGTTACTGCCAAAATATTTTTAGGATGGGATTGGAGGATTTCACTGTTATTCGGTGTCATTGTAATTGTTACCGGACCAACAGTGATTACCCCTTTATTACGGCGGCTCAAGTTGAGAAGATCCGTGTCGACTGTTTTGGAAGCAGAAGGAGTCCTGCTGGATGCTATCGGGGCAGTGATCGCAGTTGTCGCCCTTGAAATTGCCCTGAGTCCGTCAGGGTTGTCTTTCCTGACAGGACTCTTTCATATTATAACCCGACTCATCGTTGGAAGTGCTATTGGAGCCGCAGGCGGGTTTTTGCTGGCTTTCCTTCTCCGTTTTCGTAATCTTGTTCCAGAAGGTTTGGAAAACGTTTTTACTCTCTCCCTTGTTTTTGCTTTATTTCAAGGCGCCAATTCCATAAGTCCTGAAAGCGGGATCGTTGCTGTGACAGCGGCAGGACTGGTGGTAGGAAATATGAAAACTCATGTACAGAGAGAATTAAGGGAATTTGAAGAACAGATGACTGTGTTACTTATCGGTATGCTTTTTATCCTTTTAGCCGCAGATGTAAGACTTATAGAAGTAACAGAGCTTGGATGGGGAGGAATAATAACTGTAACCATTCTGGTCTGTGTTTTACGTCCTTTGAATGTATATATCGGGACAATGGGGTCAAATCTTAATATCCGTCAAAAAGCTCTTTTGTCATGGATTGCTCCAAGAGGGATCGTTGCTGCTGCGGTTGCTTCCTTATTTGCCCTGGAACTGGGAAAACACGGCGTTGATGGAAGTCAGCTACGGGCAATGGTGTTTTCCCTTATTGCCGTTACAGTGTTGCTCTCCGGGTTAACAGGGAGTCTTGCTGCACAATTCTTAGGTTTGAAACGACCTATAAATATTGGCTGGGTAATACTGAGCGCAAACAATCTTAGCCGATCATTAGCAAAAGTATTAATAGGATCCGGGGAAGAGGTTATCTGTATCGATCAAAATCCAAAAGCCTGCAGACTCGCAGAAGAAGAAGGCATCAAGGTTATCTATGGCAATGGGCTGGATGAGAAAACATTGCTCCGGGCTGAAATTGACACACGCCTGGGCGCCATGGGGCTGTCTTCTAATGAAGAAGTCAATCTCTTGTTTGGAACCAAAGCAAAGGAGATCGGGAAACCCAGCGTGATCCTTGTGGGTCTTAAAAGCATGGCTGAGGGAATTACTGCGGAAATGGTCAAAGAAATGGGCGGGAGAATTCCGTTTGGAAGACAGTGCGATATTGAACAATGGGCTGGCTGGATTCAGCGTGAAATAACATCAATATGCAGGTATTCTCTAACCTCACCTGCATCAAATAATAATTTCCAAGATGGAGCGGAAGGCCTCATTTTACCTCTGGTTTTACATAGGAAGTCCAAGTCCCAACCGATTGATGATACCACTGAAATTAAGGCTGGGGACGAAGTAACAATGATTGTGAATAACCAGCGGGAAAAGGAAGCCCGGGAATGGCTGTCTTCCCAGGGTTGGATCCTGGCAGAAAATGGATAACAGCTTAAAATCCTGTGCCAAAAAGAAATTTCTCAGTTTCAGGAATCTTTTTAATAAAAGATAGATGGGATGAAATATTTTACGTTTATTCTCTTTTCAATCAGTATTGCCACAGCACAATTGGTGAAACCTGCTAACGGTGATTCTCTAAATTATTTACAAGTTTATTTTGAGTGGGAACAGATTTCCGGCGCTAAGTCCTACCAACTTCAAATAGCAGAAAATGATTCACTGGGATTTCAAAATCCTCTGATTGAACAAGTAGATTCTACTTTATTATTAATCATTGAAGATGGACTTGAATGGGATAAGACTTACCAATGGAGGATCAGGGGAATTGATGATAATGATAATCATGGACCCTGGAGTGAAAACTGGAGTTTTTATATTCTGCCATTACATCCAGAATTATCTTCTTTCAACATAGTAATATATGATTCATCCGAAGTTCAGCCCGGAATTACCATCATGGATTTGCTTGGGTCAGGATTAATCTATGCCATAAATGTCCATGGTGATCCAGTTTGGTTTGTGGATAGTAATGTGGAATGGGATAACGGAATGGACTACAAAGTTCAATTTACCTATTTTCTGAAAAACGGGAATTTTATCGGGCTTGCTGATGGAAGGGAAAACAATGAACCCGGAAGAGTATTTGAGATGACGATTGATAACGATCTTGCCTGGCAGGGCCCGGGAGACCTGGAAGGAATTGGAGTACATCATGATGTATTTCCCATGCCGAACGGGAACATCATTGCACTCACTTCTCAAGACACCTTGCTTCCCGTTCCTGATGAAATTGAACTACCAGAAACATATAGCGGCATTGATGCTCTACCCTGGCAGGGTGATCGAATAGTGGAATGGAACAGGGATGGTGTTGAAGTCTGGAGCTGGAGTGTTTTCAGTCATTTCAATTTCATAGACTGGAATCCCAATCTGTATCAGGATTTATTATATACCCACCCAATTCCTGCAGATTTCCATTATGAATGGACCCATAGCAACACGGTCTGGTATGATCCCATTGACAATGCAGTGTATCTCTCTGTGCGGAATATGTCACGAATTACAAAAATCGACTATGATACCGGAAATATTGTTTGGAACATGGGATCGGAAATGCCAAGCGGAGATGTAACAGTCGGTACAGATCTTGGATTTTCCTGGCAGCACTCGGTGAAGATACTTGACAATCAAAATTTAATGATGTACGATAATGGCAACGAAAACGATCCTTTCTATTCCCGGGGTTTAGAAGTCTCTTTTTCTGGACCCGATTCTCTCCCAGATACAGAAATTGTGTGGGAATATGAACTTCCAGAAGATATCAGCAGTGGCTTGATGAGTGATTGCGACCGCCTTTCTAATGGAAATTCATTGTTGACTGCTACAACCAGCAATCATATCCTGGAAGTATCACCGGATTCTGTAAAAGTATGGGAACTGCTGCCATTCCAGGAGGGATCCACGTTTCGTTCAGAACGCATCCCCGGCCTATATCCTCAGGCATTCAGTGTAATCCAACCTGACTTTATTGATGAAGAATCCGGACCAACAATTTATCTGCCAACCGGGGAGGCAACATTGGAATATGAGATCCATAATGAAGGTTGGATGAATGAAACCTATGAGTACAGCATCAACGATAACTTAGGCTGGTTCTCCGAAACTGGGACAATTGAAATATCTCCCGGTGCATACGCAATAATACCAATGAGCGGATTTATCTCTGACCCTGGAATAATTGATACCCTGATGTTCACGGTAATGCCTCAACATGCTCCTTTTCGGTATAAGGTTGATACGCTTTTTGTAAACAACCAATTATCTAACGCTGTTGATAATGTTTTCCCCCAGAAATTCGAATTATATCCAGCGTACCCGAATCCTTTCAATCCAATCGCCACCATTCGCTTTTCCGTTGGGTCGATGCATGCATCAACCTTAAATGTGTATGACACCAACGGTCGTTTGGTTACAACCCTGATCGATGAAGTCCTTATTCCCGGTCAACATACCATCCAGTGGGATGCGTCCCCCTTAACCAGCGGTGTCTATTTTCTCCGCTTTGAATCAGGATCCTTCTCTCAATCACAAAAACTAATCTTAATAAAATGAAATTCAATTTTATAGCATTATTTATTTGGATCAGTTTTCTCTCTGCTCAATGGGAGACAATAAGCTGGCCAAATAATGAGCAGATTGATAAGATTATTGCTGATGAAAATATTTTGTATGCAGGAACAGTTCTTGCCAAGGTCTATCAATCGGTTGACCAAGGGGAAAGCTGGACACAGGTTGGAGGAGATATCGATGAGATATCGTATGCAACCGATGTACTTCATAAAAAAGAAAATGTCCTTTTTTTCAGCCACAATATTGGCAGTGATGATTATAATTTTCGATCTTTTTATAATGGTGAAGATTGGGAAGCCTGGGAACCTCTGCCTTATCAAACATCATCCTTTACACAAATGAAATCAAATGCTGATTATCTATTCACAATTATTTCTGGTGGAATCGCTTACTCAGATGATTACGGTGATACCTGGACGCTCATGTCCCAGCCCCCTCTTGAAGGATACATAAATATTCCGTTTGTTGATAACAATTATCTCTATGTGAGCCACGGGTGTACTCTTTACCGAACCGATTCCATGGGTGAATATTGGGAAGATGTGACTGGTGTCTTGGACGATATTGGCCCTCCTGAACCTTACGGCTGCACTTCAATCCAGGCCATGGAAATGGTTGCAGATAAACTGAGCACCAGTATGTACTGGTACGGAGGGGTGGGGAGACTATTTTATTCAGAGAATTATGGAGATACCTGGGAATGGATCAATACGTTTCCGTCCCAGTCCGGAAGCGGTATGGGAGATAATAATGTAAACGCACTGGCAGGCTTGTCAGACTACCTATTTGCCGGCACAGCTACATCCCAGGACGGTTTATTCTATACCAATGACTATGAAAACTGGACAGAGTACAGCGGTGGACTGGAATCATACAGTCTATCCTTCGCAAATATCATCTCAACA
>Ga0066828_10001206_pt1 | contig 10914 bp, 8 predicted proteins | sample ETNtaG_24_FD_65497 | JGI IMG/M metagenome (GOLD analysis project Ga0066828, IMG submission 65497) | Marine microbial and viral communities from oxygen minimum zone, Eastern Pacific Ocean - ETNP201306SV47 | ecosystem: Environmental > Aquatic > Marine > Oceanic | place: Pacific Ocean: Eastern... | reverse complement strand
CGGTTACAAGCCTCTTTTCCGGAATTATCGATTCTTTAGTCGAAGTATGGTAGGAGACATACTCCCGCCAGTTATGAATAAGGCAATCTAGCTTCGGTATGCAAAGTATATTGGCTAGTTCACTGACCACATCAGTTAAAGCGCCAAACTGTTTTTGTCGTTTGGGTAGAAATGCTTTTGTAAAAGGTTGATAGTGGCTCAAGAGCGAGAAGCAAGTTCGTAACCACCTTTGATATCTAGCATCAATTGGTACCGCATCGCCCGCAGCTATCGGGAGTACGCCTTTGGCTCGCCACAACGGGTATGAGTTGTCTATTTTTTTACCGTCATAATAACTATTTGCGTCAACGAAAAAAGGGTTTTTGGCATAACTTCTCGACACGTATGGAAACTTGATGCTCTCGCCATAATTTCCAAAAAATTCTCTTTGAATTATCACTCCAGAAAAATGCACCATAAGATCGTGAAAAAAAAGTCCGACGATATTCCCATGAGGGCCATAATCCGCGGATAGATTGTAATATGAGTTAAGTAGATAACTATAAATCTCAAGTGACAGGGCATTCGCCTGATGGTATGAACGTATTGCTGCGATGGCCTGCCCATCGCTCAATCTAGAAAGTTTTTCAGTCACAACTGAATTATGTGCTGCAAAAAGACGTCGGGCTTTCGTGGATCATCTGTCTTCTATTTCCCGAATTGCTTGACACACTTTTTCCAGGATTTCGTGAGGCATTCGCCGTCGATGATTCCCAGATCCCTGCGGGATCGCCCTAATTCGTCTCTGGCTGATCAGTTCAGTAGATAGTTCCGCAACAAATTTCCCAACAGCGGGATAAACAGACGCTCGCATTTTGCTGTAGGACTCATATTTGAGTGCTAACTCCTTTTTCTTAATGATTGGGCCCGTATCTATACCTTCATCCAATAGATGGGCGGTACATATCACAGAATTACCCTCCAGAATCTGCCATTCAGGGGCGTTACAACCGCGATATTCTGGAAGGTCGCCGGGATGGAAATTGATAATGCCGTTTGGAAAGAGATTCAGAAAACTCCTTCCTGCTATTTCTCCAATATCACCTTGGATCGCAAATTGGTATTCATTGTTTCGAATAAATTCATGGAATCGTGGGTCTGTAATTGAGGCAAATCGTTCTACCTTTCTGGCTGCGCTGATCTTCTCTGTCTCCAATGGTTTCCAGTGGCCACCACAGCGAACTTCTTCCATTTGCTCTATTTTTGGTTGATCACCAAACGCTGCAACGACAAATTCCAGTCCAGATTGGATCAGCGAATCCGCATACTCTCGGCCAATATAGGAATTATGCCTGGTGAGTAGGAAAATCATTTCCGTGGCTTATCCCGTCACTTTCTCTATGGCATACACCAGGTCATCAATATCTTGCTTGGATTGAGGCCATCGAACATGTTCGTTTATGATCATTTTCTGGTAATACAGCGACTCGGTTACTGGGCAAGTTCCTCGATCATAGCGGCCATTGTGGTCTCTGTTTTCGGGGGCGGAAAATGGAAATCCATGTTTCAGAAGTTGTTGCTTCTGATACAACGGTTGAAGGTACAGGGGCTCTACATAGCCCTGGTAGAACTTCGCGCCCTCAGCGTTAACAGCAGAAACAAACTGCTCACGAGTGATATCGACTTTCGCAGGATCAAACCTGATGGGATAAACGTAGTAAGTGCTCTTACATCCTTCCCGACCCGTGGGAGGACATAAAAAAGCGTGGCCACGCAACCTGCCTGATAATCCTTCGACCAGTTCCAATCTATGGCAGTTAAGCCCTTCTAGTTTTTTTAGTTGTTCTCGCGCAATCGCCGCCTGAAGCTCTGTTAAACGGAAATTGAACCCCGCGATATTCGTAATGTTCTGATAACTGGCGGGGCCTACCACGGCCTCGCCATGATTCCTGATCAGGGCCAAACGATACGCGACATCATCATCCGCGGTGATGCATACACCTCCTTCGCCAGACTGGATGGACTTATTAACGTTGAGACTGAAGACCCCAATATGTCCCAGCGTCCCGACGAAAGTGCCTTGATATTCTGCACTATGAGCCTGCGCACAGTCCTCGACTACCTTAAGGTCATGCTTTCTTGCTAACGCCATAATCCGGTCCATGTCGGCCGGAATCCCGAATTGATGAACGACCAAAATAGCGCGGGTTCTACTTGAGATATTTCTCTCTATGCTGTCTGGGTCGAGACACCCTGTTGTTTCTTCTACATCTGCGAAGACTGGAATAGCGCCATATATCAGCGGTGCAAGAGCGCATGCTGTCATGGTATAAGGCGACACAATAACTTCGTCGCCCAAGCCCAAACCCAAAGATCCAATCGATGCAATAAGGCCCGATGTCGCACTATTCATCGATATCGCATGGCGACAACCATAGTACTCACACCATTCACTTTCCAGCGCCTGTACCTCCGGTCCACCATAGAATGAAAAAGGTGGATCTGGTGTGTGCGAGCCTTCAAACTTGGAAAGATATCCCGACTCCAGCACCCTCATTACTGCTTCTTTCTCTTCTGCTCCCGTCGTAAAGTTGTCTGCCCATGGCCGGCGCCGTACGGGCGTACCGCCATTCAATGCTAATTCTGGGCGAGAAAGGTCGATCTGCCTCATTTGCATTTCTCGTGCGCCAGTTGCCATAGAGTCCGCATGGTTGGCTCTATCTCTTGTAACAGGCATTGCTCAAGCACATCAGACCGATTTGTATCCAGATATTCGCGGATTGCCGTGACTCCGTTTTTTAATGGTGATTCATTGGCGTCGAGTAAGTCTATTGGTTGCGCCCGTAAGATTCTCTCTCCGGATCTATTCTGATAAACCTCTTCCCAGGCCACTTGATCTTCAAAGTTACTAATTCGCAAGCGACCCATACTGAACCGAAAATCAAGATCAAATATCTGGTAATAGTTCCCGTTCCACCCATGAAACCACACCGGAATTTTCTCTAGGCCAAGCTCGCCTCTGACGGTATAGGTAAAATCTTTTTTTCGCCCATCAAGAATTTTTTCGACTACCTCAAGATTTCCGAATTCCAAGCCTGAGACATATCGTATGATATCTACTAAATGTACTCCGCTATGGCACCAACCGTCGTAGTAGGTGGTATCTATTCTTAACAGCCTGCCGAAACGTTCTTTTCTGAAACTGGCTCTTAGGTTTTGGTATAACGGACTAAATCTTCGAGACTGGTTAATGATGATTGGGATATTTACTTCGGCCGATCGCTGAAGCAACGTAGTCAATTCGTTTTCGTCACTGCAGGCTGGTTTTTCAAGAAATATGATACGTGGTAACGGGCTGGAGGCCTCAAGTATCTTGAGCGTCACATCAAAGTGTGTTTCGTCAGGTGTCGCAATCGAAATGACATCTGGGCGCACCTTAGCGATCGCCTTGCTCAGATCATCGCTATTGTATGGTATCCCCGCACTATGGCTGAACTTTGCCGCTCTTTCTTGGTCAAGGTCTACACACCCGACCAACTCAAATTTACCGTTTGATCTAAAGGCTGCTACATAATTATCATCTTTATTGCTCTCTCCAAAATCAGAAAAATATCCCGCAATTTTCCCACAACCAACAATCAGAACCTTATACATCAGTTAACTCGAAATTCTTTCCACCGACGATAAACCCGGCTGTTCAGTTCGGCTACCTGTGGATTGTCATCCAGATACTGGATTATTTCCTTAAGCGTGAAATCGACTCTCCCCTCAAAATTTTCAATTATGCTGGTGACAACAGAATAATCCTCGACAGTGTCCACTTCCAGTTCCAATTCAGGTCGCCGAATATCTTCTGACGCCTCTATGTTCAGTAACTTGTATAGATTCGGATGCTGCCGAATAAAAAGGGTCCCATGCTCTCGAACAGGATCATTTGGTGCCACGCGTTCTGCTGAGTCGCTCAACGCGTCTACGGAAAAGACTTCAACCTCCATTCCAGGCGGATAGGTTGTCTTCAAATCATTTCCCACAAAATCATATTTGCGATTGTTTTCAAAAACTCTGACGACGTGATCGACAATGACTGGGTCAATCAAAGGACAGTCACCAAAGACCTCGACTCCGATCGTTGCCGAAGCACTGTTAAGCGCCTTGTGCGTTCTATCCAGTACATCAGTTTCTGATCCCCGAAAACACCTGACACTCTCACTATCACAAAATGACTCAATGACATCATTTTCAATTCCTGAAGAAGTCGCGACGATGATTTCATCTAAGGTTTGACATAATCTCAACCGATCAACAAGAAAACCGAGAAGTGGTCTATTTTGTACTACCCGCATCACCTTACCAGGCAAACGGCTTGAGCCCATACGCACCTGTATAGAAGCAACAGTTCTATCTCGGTTTTGCATACGTTTTTCGTCCGGTGATTGCAAGATTTAAAATCCGACGGTCACTTGTGTTAGGGCGGAAAATACATTTTGGGTGGACCGCAAAAAGGCAAATTCAGGCCTCCCGATAAAGTCCTTCTCGGGGGAACACGCTCTATCTTGTAACCAGGTCTGGAAAGAGTTCCTGCTCAAAAAGCACGGCACCATACCTTTGCGAACTGCTGTACATCGATTCTCTCCCACAAGGCCTGGCTGAAATGAAACGGTTGAGGTTCCTAGAAGTCGCGCGTCGATCAACGCGGCTGAGCGCATACCAACAACCATGTCTGCCCACCAACAAAGAAGCTCCAAGTCTGCATCTAGCACCGTTCGCCAGTCAACGCTAGAACTTTTTATAGCTGGGTAATTCCCTGGGTCAGCACTCGGGTGTAATTTTTCAATAACGGTGACTGCTTCAAAGGTAGATTCTAAAATATTCCGCAAATCCTGTCGTACTGAATATTCGTTATACCCTGGGGAATTGCCTCCTAGCCTGGCCCCAGTATCGGGTGAAGTAGCGTCGGGATTGCTTTGGATGACCTCTGACAAAAAAACGAGCATCGGGCCAGATCCTTCTGGAGGTAGCATACCTGGCCTGCTTGGCGGAAATGCACGATATTTCTCTCTTCGATCAAACACAGCGGCCAGTGCCGGGCTCCCCGTGACCAAAAGACCTTCTGTTGGCAAACCCTCGCCTGCTGCTTCACGGCGTGCTTGTTCATCAGGACAGCAGATGATATTTGGTAGGCTATCCCACCTGCCGGTTTTATCAGAGTAATTTGCTCTATAATCGTACCACTCATCAATTAGCCCTACGCTCGGGATTCCGATATCTCGCGCAGCACGAACCAACAATCGCTCAAGTGAATTAGGTTGAATTCCCCGTCCCGTTAAAATAACAGTAGGCTTGATAACGTAGAGAAGTTCCCTTGCTTCTGGCAGTTGCTCAATCTGATCCGCTTGCTCAAATGCTAAACCGGTACGCTGTAGTATTTGCGTAGCACCCTTACTAGAAAAGATTTTAAAAACAGCTTTTTGTCCAAATTCTTTCGCAACCAGTGCAATATTTTTTGCGCCACCGGGCTCTGATACACCTGCCAAAACCGTCAATCTCGTCAATAGACTCGCCCCTTAATCCTTGGCCATCATGTAATCACCGATAACCAGACAATCAATATTAGTGTCGAGAAAACACTGAATTGCCTCATCTGGGCAATTGACTATTGGTTGGCCTTTAACATTAAACGAGGTATTTAACAGCACTGGGCAACCCGTAATCTCGAAAAATGCGCTCAATAGGCGAAAAAACCGCTGATTATTGACTTCCTTAACGGATTGCACTCGGCAACTATTGTCGACATGTACCGTAGCCGGAATCCTGCCTTCAGCTAGTTTGGTTGCCTGGCAGGCAATTAGCATATGTGGACTTTCTTGTTGGATATCGAAATATTCCCCAAGGTAGTCATTTAGTACCGCCGGGGCGAAGGGACGAAACGCCTCGCGAAACTTCACTCTTTTGTTCAAATAATCTTTCATTTCCGCTGGATAGGGGCGAGTCAGTATGCTTCGATTTCCCAAAGCCCGCGGGCCAAATTCTGCCCTACCCTGATACCATCCAATGATCTCACCGTCAGCTAATTTCTCTGCCGTGACACGATAGATATTTTTTGGTTTTTCCGCTGAAAGACTATGCTTTTTTAATGCATCATCCACTTCTTGATCAACAACCCCTGCGCCAAGATAGAAGTTATGCTGCGCTTTCGGCTTTATCTCTGAAAGCGCATCAGCAGAAGATAAATAACAGGCACCCACGGCGGTGCCAGCATCTCCACTAGCTGGCTGGACAAAAATTTCATCGAAAATTCTCGATTTTTCAATTCTGCCATTTAATGAGCAATTTAGTGCAACACCGCCAGATAAACACAAATGCTTTAGCCCAGTCTTTCTTTTCACTGCTCGTAACTGGCTTACAATAATTTCCTCTAGACGATGCTGCATTGCTGCAGCGATATCCATATGATGCTGTGTAATCTCACCTTGTTCGTCACGCTTATTGCCAAACACAGAATGAAACTGGTCACTTACCCAAGTATCCCGCTCCCGATGAAAAGCAATCCAGTCTCTATTCACATGATAGCTATACATCGCCCTTTTCTGCACAATCTCTTCGAAGACATCAGCATAGGTACGCCCATCACCTGGAATTTGATGATCTGGATCACCATAGGTCGCAAGCCCCATAACAATACCTTCATCGCAGTGGTGGCGCCAGCCAAGAAAAAACGTAATCGCAGAGTAGAGTAGGCCGAGGGAATCTGGAAAAATATTTTTTTTGTGGAGCACTTCTATCCTGCCATCTCGACCCGCTGCGAACATTCCTGACTCTATTTCTCCGATACCATCATAGCTTGTCAGAAGCGCCTCATTAAAACCACTTGGAAAGTAGGCGCTGGCAAGATGGCAAAGATGGTGATTGAAGTACCTAATCGGCCCTCTAAATTCAGTTTGTTCGCGAATAACGTTCTCTACCAAGAAATTATCTTTGATACGTTCAGCATCACCGATAATGCGATTTATCTGCCATGAGTCCGTTAGTGCCGGCTTCAGATACGCCTCCTGGATATGATAAACAGGGTCAAAAGCAAAAGCGATTTCCCTTACATTTCCAATCGTGAATCCCGCTTGTTTGAGGCAATCCTTTGCCGCCTCAGTCGGAAATTTGCGACTGTGTTTGTCCCGACTGTATCGCTCCTGCTCACACGCTGCTACAAGTTTGCCGTCCAACATCAGTGCTGCTGATGTGTCATGTCCTCCGTGATTGATACCAAGGACTAAGAATTTTTCTTGCATGGGATTTTCCGACTTACATCAATAGTGGCAATACTTGAGCCACAATCAACGGCTTATACCAAACCGGTGAATCAACAACTGACCTATATCGGTGCCGCTTGATTCACCTTTCTTTTCGAATCCACCGGTACCGAAGGGGCAAGCTCGATCAGATCATTCTCTAGAAGTACCGCTACGCAACCCTGAATCGCCGTATATTCGAACTGGGACTTTTCTGCGATCGCTACTAGATCATGAGTCCCATCGGCAAGAAACAGAATCCAACTCATCAAGTCTACTTGCGATTGTTGGTCGAGGCCAATATCTGCGCCTGCCGCACCCTGTTTGATTGCTCCACCGATACTCGGATATAGGCTTCGTCGTCCGAGTTGTGCCTCTCCGTTCGGCAACCGGGATCGAATCAGGCAATTAGCGTCGATGATTCTAATCACATCTTCATAAATTCTAAACGACTCGAATAATTGGGATCCCGTAACAAACCCTAGATTATCCATAGATGTGTGGTACTGTGGATACTCATAGTATTTGTCTTTAGTAATACTTGCCACCGGTATTCTAAATCCTGGAGACGAGTATTGCCTCTCATCACTTCCGTCTGGTGCGAATGGATAACGCAACGGTTCTATTCCCCCGTCCCGAAAAGCAAGTCTTATCGCTCGATCGATCAGATGATTGTTAATAAAGGTTTCTTTGTATCCCAGTGGCCCTGGTCCACCACAACATGTGACCACAAATCCCCCGCTCAACGATTTCATTGCTGGCTCATTAAATTTTAGGTATGCGATTGCTCCGATTGTTTCGGGAACAAAAATAAATCGCCAACTGTACTCTGGGACGCCTCGATTCAACATATCGCGCGCAAGAAGCGTCGTCGTTATCAAGCCGCTCAAATTATCATTAGCCATTGATGGGTGACAAAGATAGGTTGATACCAAAAACTCTTCATTTCTTCGACCAGCTATCGTTATTTCACCGACAGTCATACTACCGGTGGTGTCTAAGTCTGAATCAATAAATACCTCCAGATCTTCTTCAGCCTCCCTAATTGTTTCATATTGTGCGTCCGTTATACAAAACCCCCATTGCCGTTCGTAATAACTGGTTCTGTAAGGAATTGCTCCGCTATAGTTTCCGAGATAATGAAGTCTGGATGCGAGTTCCTCAAAACGTATTTTCTGATGTACTGCTTCTGAATATCCCACCACGTGCAAGTTGTTATCTTGCCAGTCGACGATCTTCTCACCGGTACTGTTCTTTATCCACGCGTCACGAATCGACCATTCATCCGGAATCACCCAGTCATATACCTGGGCCCCACAAGGATATTCTTTAATTTTGATAGGGGTTATCTCACTTAGTATTCGCAATGTTTCCCGATTGCCTTCGCCTGTAAGGCTACGATTAAGGGGAAAAAGCCTATCGAGATAGGAATCAATTTCCGGGACAAGGTCTGCCGAAGAGTTCAAGATAAGAGATCCCAGGTGATGATGTCATCCTCCGCTATCGGTTGCCGCGCTTTTCGCCCCTGCACATGATCGATCAGCTTAGGGCTGATACCATGGGCGGGACGCTTGTAGGTTAGATCGTCTATCGAAATCACCGACCCTGCGGGTATTGCTCGACTTGCTACCAAACTCCTCCGAGCATTCCTCCTGGCTATTTCCTCAATCTCTAGCACACGTTTCCTGCTCTCTCCAATCAAAGCCAAGACACTATCGATATTTTTCACAAATATCTCTAGGTCTTCTTTATCCATCGCGTGATAGTGGTCGTTCCCAGGTAATGTCTTATCGTGCGTAAAATGTTTCTCGAGAATCTCTGCCCCTAAAATAGTAGCAATCTCCAACGATTTCATGTCTCCTGGCAGCGTGTGATCCGAATATCCTATAACGCGTTGTGGGTACCTTTTTTTTAACCCTTTGATCATTCCAAGATGGGCATCACAATCTTTGGTTGGATAACTCAGCACACAGTGCATCAACGCAGCCGAAACTCCCGACTGATCGATCCAACCCAACGCTTCATCAACTTCAACGATGTCGGAGGCACCGGTTGACAGGATAATCGGTTTTTGGTATCCACAAATATCTTCAATTAGGGGTTTATTCGTAATATCGGACGAAGAAATTTTGAATACACTCATGAGGTCCGATAGGAAAGCAACTGACTCGACATCAAATGGCGTGCTAAGAAACTCTATCCCAACCAAATCACACCGCTGCTTCAACTCTTCATATTCGTTTTTCCAGAAACGGTCATACTTTTTAAATAAGTCATACTGCGTTTTCGTTGGTTCCAGTTGAGTATTCCAATAGGCTGGCGAATGTTGTGACGCCAAAAGTTCGGCTTTGTAGGTCTGAAACTTTATCGCGTCTGCACCAGCTTCAGCCGCCTCGTCGATCAGTTGATAGGCAATCTCCATGTTGCCCTCATGATTCACCCCTGCTTCAGCAATAATTAGTGGTCGCGACCCCGAGGCTCGCGACGAACTTGCTCCCTGCTGTGTGATTAGTTCACGTAACTGAAGCATTACTAACTCACTGAAAAATTAGCGATTTGATCCTGACGATCGACAGATCACTGGACATGGGGATTTATTGTATCTTGGGAATAGGCTATCCACTCAGCAGAAACCGTATTCCACTAGATATCTATCAGTTCGCGCAACGCGTCCATTCAATGGATATAGGCCAACTAGGCCCTAATTATACGGCTTTGACTAGCTGAAGTATCTCGCTAAGGACTTTTTGTTTATTTTCCCTAAAGGAATATGGCTCCATATTTTTCATTAGGTTAAGGCGATAGTTCGATTGGGTAAGAAGTTTCTTCAAACTCCTATAGACCTGATCTTCGCTTACTCCTTTCTGATATGGAGAAACGGCGATAAACCCGGTTCCTTCGTTAGCAAATGAGTGGGTGCACTCTCTTTCGTTTTGAGGAATTACGATGCTGGGTATCTTCATGTGAGCCAATTCGTAGACTGTCCGGCCATTTGAAGTAATCGCAATTTCAGTTTGCTCCATGATTTGCGACATCACCCCGGTTGCATGAGTAAGCGATGCTCCCCCGTTCTTTCTGACTTCTTTTGCCAGTGCCTTGTATCCTTGATAGCCTGGTCCTGTAACGATGTGAATATGTACCCCAAAATTCCCGCACAGTTCCCAAACTGCCCGGTAAATTGCCCTTGTCAAATTGTGCTGGTCAGTGCCTCCGAATGTCAGCAAGATGTTGTGAACTTTGCCTGAAAATTTATGCTGTCTTGCTTGATCAAATTCCTCTCTGACAAAGAAATAGTTGTGTCCCCACAAGATTTGAGAGCCCTCAATAGTTGGCTCGTCGTACAATTCATTAATCGTCAGATCTGATAGTGCCGCACCGGAGCCTAGATCCTCAAAATTAACCACGGCTGATCCAGTCGTTTTCAACGCTTTCACGTAGGCGGCTGTTGTATCAAGCATATCATTGATTACTAGATCTGGGTTCAACTTGGAGATCAAATCTATCATCTCTCCGGCCGGAACAACATCAAGCCAATAATCATAACCCGCGAGTTGATCCACAACTTCGTAACTTTCCGAATCACAGACAAACAGAATCTCATGATCAGTTAATTCGTGAGCAATCGATAGTGCCCGGTAGATATGCCCCATCC
>Ga0066828_10001190_pt1 | contig 11038 bp, 10 predicted proteins | sample ETNtaG_24_FD_65497 | JGI IMG/M metagenome (GOLD analysis project Ga0066828, IMG submission 65497) | Marine microbial and viral communities from oxygen minimum zone, Eastern Pacific Ocean - ETNP201306SV47 | ecosystem: Environmental > Aquatic > Marine > Oceanic | place: Pacific Ocean: Eastern... | reverse complement strand
CAATGGCGGCAACGGTCAGCAGAATAATGCCTGAGCTACATCGGCAAGGTTGCAAACACAAACTGGAGCTGGTGTCCCTTTATTAGGGCATCGCAAGTCAGTTCCGTCGCCAAACCGGCTTTTTCAGGGTTTCGATAAAGGCGTCGTGGGCGGCGAGCTCGTTAGCGTTGGCGGTGTGGGAGCGAGGCGAGCGCGGCTGCCGGGTGCTGCGAGCTGCTATGGTGGCCGGTTCGGCAGCAGCTGTCTCCGCTAGATTGAGACCCGCCTGACGGCCGCCGACTAGCTCCACATAGACATCGGCCAGCAACGCCGCATCAAGCAGGGCACCGTGATGGGTGCGAGCCGAGTTGTCTATGCCGAAATGCTTACACAGAGCATCGAGACTCGCCGGCGCGCCGGGAAATTTTCGCCGTGCCATTTGTAGGGTGTCGATCGCACGTGCCGTGTCGATGGGTGGGTGGCCGAGGCGCTCAAACTCCGCATTGAGAAAACCGAGATCAAAGCTCGCATTGTGGATCACCAGCCTAGCATCGCCGAAAAACGCTTCCATCTCTGCGACAATTTCGCCGAACAGTGGCTTGCCCGCAAGATGAACGGTACTGATGCCGTGGATGGCCTCGGCCTCCGCCGGCACCTCGCGCTCAGGATTGATGTAATGGTGAAAGCTTTCACCAGTGACGGCTCGATTAATCAGCTCTAGGCAACCGATCTCGATGATACGGTCGCCGCCACGAGCATCAAGGCCGGTGGTCTCGGTATCGAGAACAATTTCACGCACCGCGCGGTTTCCTTGCCAGACGTCTGAGCAGACCGGGGTCGGATAGTATCTTGCAGATATGCTTGATCACACTCAAGGATAGTTTGCGCCCGAGCCCGGTAGGAATAACAAAATCGGCGCGGTGGCGCTTCTCCGCATCCGGCGTCTGCCGCACGAGAATGCCGGCGAGCTTGGCCTCGGTCATGCCAGCCCGACGTAGGGCCCGGTGGCGTTGTACGAAGCTCGGCGCTGAGACCACCGCCACATAGTCGCAGCGGCTATCACCACCAGTTTCGAACAGCAGCGGCACATCGAGCACCACGAGTGGTACGCCGAGCGCTCTAGCTCGCCGTAAAAAGCACTCGCGCGCCTCACTGACCCACGGATGTAAGACGCTTTCGAGGCGTCTAAGGTCTTCTGGTTTGGCAAACACCATGGCGCCCAAACGCTTGCGATCAATCCTGCCGTTTTCGGCCACGACACCGGGAAACATCGCCTGCACAGCGCCATAGCCCCGTCCGCATGGCGCCATTATTTCGTGCACCGTCGCATCGGCGTCAAACACCGCTACACCGAGACGGCGGAAAGTCTCCGATGCTTGGCTTTTCCCCATAGCAATACCGCCTGTAAGACCAAGCACAACAGGCCGCCGCGCTTTCACGGCATCAGATCCGCCAACATGAAGTTCCGCAAGCCCTCGTCAACCTCGGGTTCACACCCAAACCACGCAGCAAAGCTTGGGCGAGCTTGATGCAGCAACATACCGAGCCCATCAACACAGCGCAGCCCACGCGCGCGCGCGGTACTCAGCAGAGCGGTCTCAAGGGGCACATAGACGATATCCGCAACAACCGCCTCGTCATCAAGCGCGTCGAGCGACACTTCCAACGGTTCCTTGCCTACCATGCCGAGGGTGGTAGTATTCACTACCAGACCACAGCCGGCCACAGCGTCGCTGCGCGCGTCCCAAGCTACCACCTCGATACCCGCAGCGAGCTCGTCCGCTAGAGCTTCTGCGCGACTTCGCGTGCGGTTGGTGAGGCGTAGCGCCGGCACGCCTGCCTCTAATAGTCCAATAAGTATCGCGCGGGCCGCTCCACCAGCCCCGAGCACCAAAGCGGCTTGATCATTCCGCCATTCGCCGACGCAATCCCCAAGGTTCGCTATGAAGCCATAAGCGTCGGTATTACTACCGGTTAGGCTCCCATTCTTCTCAACCACAATAGTGTTGACGGCGCCGATCCGCCGTGCCGTCTCCTCCATATTATCGACCACGGCAAAAGCCTTCTCCTTGTGCGGCACCGTCACATTACAGCCGACAAATCCTAGTGCCGGCAGTGCTTTAATTGCTTGAGCGATTCTCTCCTCTGACACTGCGAGAGGTAGATACGCACCGTCGATGCCATAACGCTCGAGCCAATAGCCGTGTAAGCGCGGTGAGCGTGAATGGCTTACCGACAAGCCCATGACACCGGCAAGCTTTGTTTTTCCCGTATATATCATTACTCTACTATTTGCTGATCGCGTAAATATGATAAGAGTGCCAATAATGGTAATCCCAGAATAGTGAAATAATCACCATCTATAGATTCAAAGAGATGCACACCATATTCTTCCAAGCGATAAGCACCGACAGTCGAGCAGACCTTCTCCCCTACCGCGGTTAAATAGTTTTCAAGAAAAGCATCAGAAAAGTCGTGCATTATAAGATAGGGACTCTCGCAATGCTGCCACTGTATCACTCCATCCCGCACCACAGCGACAGCCGTTGCCAAGGCGTGTCGGCGACCACGCAAAGTCACTAAGTGGGCCCTAGCCTGATCTGTAGTCTCGGGTTTATCGAACCAGCGCCCATCACAGTGAAGAATTTGATCGCCACCAATAACCAGGGCGCCAGGGTGTCGCGACGAAACCACCGCAGCTTTGCGGATGGCCAGAACCAAAGCAGTATCTACCGCACTTCTACCGTCTGCCACCATCTCCATCTTTACAGAATTTTCATCTATGTTCGCCGGATCGATTGTTACACCAAGACCAGCAGCTTTTAGAAGGACGTGGCGGGAGCTGCTAGCCGAAGCTAGCACTAGGGTAATCATATCTCTTCCGGTATTGCGCGATAAAGTTGTAGGATCGCTGCAGCTGTCTCTTCAATTGACCGCCGAGAAACATCAATTATTGGCCAATCATGACGTGTGAAAATGCGTCGTGCATCGCTAATTTCACGTCGCACCATATCAAGATCCGTATACTCGGTACTACGCATATCTTTCAGAGCGATAACACGGTTGCGACGAATTTGCACAAGACGGCTCGGAGATGTAGTTAAGGCCACAACCAAAGCGGTACTCGTGGCCAGACTATCCTCAGGGAAAGTCGAGTTACTGACAAAAGGTACGTTAGCAGCCTTAATACCTCGATTGGCGAGATAGATGCAGGTTGGTGTCTTCGACGTGCGCGAAACACCAACTAGAATCACATCAGCCTTATTCAGATTATCGATAGCATGCCCATCGTCGTGAGCAAGTACAAACTGCATGGCCTCAATACGATTATAATATTCACTGTTAAGAGCATGCTGGCGCCCAGGGGTATGCTGTACTTCAGTACCCAAAGTATTACTTAGCACGTCCATAACTCCTGCGAGTACGTCAACGCAGGGTACGTTAAGTTCGTAGCAGCCAGCTTCCAGTACATGACGAAGCTCCGGCTTGACTAAAGTGTAGAGAACAATACCAGGATGGGAACGTATAGATTGCAACACCTTCTCTATCTGCTCTAAGCTACGCACCAAGGCCCAGCTATGTTCCGCAGGATCACCGACTGAGAACTGTGCCATCGATGCACGCGCTACTGTGCTTACGGTCTCACCGGTCGAATCTGAGATTAAATGCAGATGAAAGGGTATCGCGCTCATGTGTATAACTTCACTGAGATTGGGGATATCTAGATCTCATTAGCGCAACTCGCAATTTTTTCCGATATCACGCACAAACTGCTCATGAATAGCTCAAACTATCCCCCTGTTGATAATCCCACCGTTAAGTGGCTTCATAATAATCCTATCCCAACAATTAACACTCACATATATAGCGACTTCGAGCCACTTACTAACAGGACTATCCACTGTAGCTATGTCAATTCACCAATCTTTCTCAAGATCTGTGGATAAAAGATAATCCCCATGATTTTCGCCCATCTACAACAACAATATTTCTTACTATTTAAGAATAGATTCTAGAAAGAGAACATAGGATCTGTGGAAAAATGAGAAAGCCACTGTTATGTGCGTTACGAGGTGAAGTGTTATCACAGCCACCAGTGTGGCTAATGCGGCAAGCGGGACGTTATCTGCCGGAATATCGAGAGCTGCGGGCTGAGGCGGTAGATTTTCTCAATTTTTGTTATCGACCTGAGCTCGCCTCTGAAGCGACGCTGCAACCGGTTCGGCGCTATGGCATGGATGCGGCAATCGTTTTTTCAGATATTCTCGTAATACCTGATGCCATGGGTGTTGATGTAAGTTTTGTAGAAGGTGTGGGACCAGTGCTGAAGCCGATCGATGACTACAGTAGTCTCTCGGTCGATAGTGTTACCGAGTATCTTGAGCCAGTCTATGAAACGTTACGTCGGGTTGTTACAGCCTTGCCTAAATCTTGTACACTTATTGGCTTTGCCGGAGCGCCATGGACACTTGCTACATATATGATTGAAGGTGGCACCAGCCGAGATTTTTCTACTACCAAGCGCCAGGCCGTTAGCGAAACAGATAGTTTTTTTTCTTTGCTTATGTTGCTTGTCGAGGCGGTGACAGAGCATCTTATAGCACAGGTTAAAGCCGGTGCTGAAGCACTACAGATTTTTGACAGCTGGGCCGGTGTGGTTCCGGCTGAGGCTTTCGAGCGTTGTTGTTTGGCTCCAGTGGCAGAGATCACACGACGTGTTAAATCTCGTTATCCCGATGTGCCAATTATAGCTTTTCCACGCGGAGTTGGAATTGGCTATCAAGGCTATGCGACGGCAACAGGTGTTGACGGACTATCTTTGGATTCAAGTATACCGGCAAAATGGGGTGCAGCGCTTGATGCCATTACCGTGCAGGGAAATTTGGATCCACAATCGCTTGTCGTAGGCGGCGAGCAGATGTCCTTGGCGGCACGTAAAATTCTTGCTGATATGGCTGGGCGCAGCTTTATTTTCAATCTCGGCCATGGCGTAGTGCCAGACACGCCTGTTGAGAATGTTGCTGAATTAATCTCGCTAGTGCGGGGTAGTCCAACGTGAAGAAGAGAGCGGTTATTATTTTTAATCTCGGCGGACCAGATTCGCTAGAGGCTATCCAGCCCTTTCTTTTCAACCTCTTTTCTGATCCAGCGATTATTTCACTACCCGGGCCACTAAGGCGGCTGCTTGCTAAGCGAATTTCAACAAAGCGCGCACCGATCACACGTGAGATTTATGCTCATATCGGTGGATGCTCGCCATTACTGGAACTGACCCGCGCGCAGGCAGAGGCGCTGGAGCAGACACTGGGTGACGGCTATCGTGTCTTTGTCTGTATGCGCTACTGGCACCCCATGAGTGAGGTTGTGGCAAAGGAAGTTGCCGTCTGGCGACCTGATGAGATTGTATTGCTACCGCTTTACCCGCAGTTCTCCACTACCACCACAGAGTCATCGCTGGTGGACTGGCAACGTCACGGCCTTGATCAGCCATGCGCGGTTATTGGCTGTTATCCGACCGAGGATGGCTTGGTACATGCCCACGCAGAGAGACTTGCGATGGCTCTCGAAGGCCTCGAGAGGCCGCGAGTACTATTTTCCGCCCATGGCTTGCCGGAATCGGTGATAGCACGTGGTGATCCCTATCAGTGGCAGGTGGAACAAACGGTTGGAGCGGTGGTCAAGGCTATTGGTGCCGCCGATCTCGATTGGGTAATTTGTTATCAGAGCCGAGTCGGCCTACAACGCTGGATTGGACCCACGACAGAGGATGAAATTCGCCGTGCAGGGAATGACGGTGTGTCGCTTGTCGTAATGCCGATCTCGTTTGTCTCGGAGCATTCGGAGACCGTTGTCGAGCTTGATATTGAATATCGAGCTTTAGCAGAGAGCAGCGGTGTAACTGCTTATAGACGGGCCCCGGCTTTGGGTACGGACCCTGCCTTTATCAAGGGGTTGGCCAATCTTGTGCGCGCAGCACGTGTAGATGCGCCGAACTTGCAGGATGCTGGGCGCCTATGTCCAGAAAGATGGTCGCGTTGTATCTGCCGGGCGGGGGGGATCCGATGAGCGAGTTTCTCAGCACCGTCTATCCCTGGCTGAAAGCGGTGCATATTATCTCCGTAATCTCCTGGATGGCAGGTATGCTCTATCTACCGCGCCTTTTCGTCTATCACTGCACGGCGGAGCCAGGCTCAGCACTGTCCGAGACCCTGAAGGTGATGGAGTCGCGGCTGCAACGGGTTATCATGACGCCGGCCATGGCTGTGACGTGGTTGTTTGGCTTGTTGTTGCTGGCTTCGCCCATGATAGATATTAGTGAGCATTGGCTGCAGGTAAAACTCGTGCTGGTTATTGCCATGTCGGTCATCCATGAGACTATGGCTCGCTGGCGGCGAGACTTTGCTGCCGATGTCAATCAGCGCTCGCAACGTTTCTACCGTATCGCGAACGAGGTCCCGACTTTATTGATGATCGGGATCGTGATACTCGTTATCACGAAACCATTCTAAGGCGCGATTTGACTTAGCTGAGTGCCTAGGATAGAAGAGCGCCGTCGGGGTTTGCGCTAGTGGGCGCACCATCTACTCCAGACTAAGATCTCTCTCAGCTAGCGATTCGAGACCATGGGCAGCCTTGCGCTGCGTTAGTCGGAAAACGAATCACTGCCGCTGTCTTTCCCACCCCCGTTGTGCACACGCCTCCATTCAAGGCACCGATGAACCTCAAGGAACTAAAAAATAAGATTCCAACGGAGCTTCTCGACTATGCTGAGAAGGCTGGGGTCGAGAACGCGAATACTATGCGTAAGCAGGATTTGCTGTACGCTATTCTCAAGCAATTAGCCGACCAAGGACAACCAATCTCCGGCGAAGGTGTGCTGGAGATCTTGCAGGATGGCTTCGGCTTTCTGCGCTCGCCGGAAGCGAATTATCTGCCGGGTCCCGACGATATCTATGTCTCTCCGAGCCAAATCCGTCGCTTCGGTCTGCGCACCGGCGACACCATCGAAGGCGAGATCCGGCAGCCTAAGGATGCGGAGCGCTACTTCGCGCTGCTTAAAATCAATACCGTTAACTACGAAACGTCTGAGGTTACGCGCCACAAGGTCCACTTTGACAACTTGACACCACTCTATCCGGACGAAGCGATCACGCTAGAGATCGACGATCCTACGGTTAAGGACAAAAGCGGTCGTGTCATTGATCTTGTGGCGCCTATCGGTAAGGGCCAGCGTGCGCTTATCGTAGCGCCGCCGCGTACTGGTAAGACCGTTATTCTGCAGAATATTGCCCATTCGCTTGAGGTGAACCACCCTGAGGTTTATCTCATTGTGCTGCTTATCGACGAGCGCCCAGAAGAAGTTACTGATATGCAGCGCTCGGTGAAGGGCGAGGTGATTAGCTCTACCTTTGACGAGCCGGCAACGCGCCATGTGCAGGTAGCTGAGATGGTGATAGAGAAAGCCAAGCGTCTCGTTGAGCACCAGCATCATGTAGTGATCCTACTCGATTCAATCACGCGACTCGGGCGCGCCTATAACACCGTCGTGCCATCTTCGGGCAAGGTGCTGACTGGTGGCGTCGATGCCAATGCCCTGCAACGGCCGAAGCGTTTTTTCGGCGCCGCGCGCAATATCGAGGAAGGTGGTTCGTTGACCATTATCGCGACCGCTCTGATCGATACCGGCTCGCGCATGGACGAAGTGATTTTCGAGGAGTTTAAAGGTACTGGCAATTCGGAAATCGTGCTCGACCGCAAGCTCTCTGACAAGCGAACCTATCCCTCGATCGATATTGGTAAGTCGGGTACGCGTAAGGAAGAACTGCTGGTTGAGAAGGGCGCTTTATCGAAGATGTGGCTGCTACGCCGTATTCTGACGCCCATGGGCCTTACTGACGCCATGGAATTCTTGCTTGAAAAACTGAAGAATACGAAAACCAATCAGGAATTCTTTGACTCCATGAACCAATAGGGCCGTCGATCCTCAAGCGCTACCCGGAGGTTTGCCGTGTCACGTGTTGGTAGGGATAGTCTCGCGCTTCGCCGCACTTTTACCATCGATGGTCAGGAGGTGGATTATTTTAGCCTCCCCGCGGTTGCTGAGGCTGGTCTCGGCGATCCCTCGCGGCTGCCGTTCTCGCTGAAGGTTCTGCTGGAGAACCTGCTGCGCTTCGACGATGACGGCAGCGGTGGCATAGATGACATTCGCACCTTGGCAAGCGGGGAGGGCACCGGCCACGAGATTGCCTATCGACCTTCGCGCGTGCTGATGCAGGACTTTACGGGCGTGCCGGCGGTGGTTGATTTGGCGGCTATGCGCGATGCCGTGGCCTCTCTCGGTGGAGATCCCGAGCGCATCAATCCCTTGGTGCCGGTCGATCTCGTCATCGATCATTCGGTGCAAGTCGACAATTTTGGCTCCGACAGCGCTTTTGCCGCGAATGTCGAGATAGAGATGCAGCGCAACCGTGAGCGCTATGCTTTTCTGCGCTGGGGTCAGCAGGCCTTCAAGAATTTCCGTGTTGTGCCGCCAGGTACCGGCATCTGCCATCAGGTTAATCTGGAATATCTTTCGCAGACCGTCTGGATTTCTGAGGATCTGAATGGGCGCAGCATCGCGTATCCTGATACTGTGGTTGGCACCGACAGCCACACCACCATGGTTAACGGTGTCGCCGTGCTAGCCTGGGGTGTTGGCGGCATTGAGGCCGAGGCGGCTATGCTCGGGCAGCCGATCTCAATGCTGATCCCGGAAGTGATCGGGGTAGCCTTGACAGGATCCTTGCCGCAAACCGCAACGATGACAGATCTGGCGCTGACACTCACGGCCATGTTGCGCGCTGAAGGTGTGGTTGGCAAATTCGTCGAATATACTGGTCCCAGCATTGATACGCTGAGCATTGCCGATCGCGCTACCATTGCCAATATGGCGCCGGAATACGGTGCCACCTGCGGCTTTTTCCCAATAGATCAGGCGACCATCGATTTTCTCGCCTTCAGTGGTCGCGATACCGCGCGCTGCCGCTTGGTTGAGGCTTACGCTAAGGCCCAGGGTATGTGGCGCGAGGCAAATGTACCCGAGCCCGCATTCACAAAGGTACTCGAATTCGATCTCTCGACCGTCGAGCCTAGCCTCGCTGGGCCTAAGCGGCCTCAGGATAGGGTCGCCTTGAGTGCCGCAGCAGCGTCATTCGACGAAACGCTGAGCGAGGCCTTCGGCCGCGTGCCAGGCAGCACTAAGAGCGCAGCGGTGGCGGGTGCCGACTACGACCTCGAAGACGGGGCTGTGACCATCGCCGCCATCACCAGTTGCACCAACACTTCTAATCCGGATGCCATGATCGGTGCCGGGTTAGTGGCCCGCAAGGCCCGTGCCAAGGGACTCAACGTTAAGCCCTGGGTTAAGACCTCGCTGGCACCAGGCTCCAAGGTGGTGAGCGACTATCTTTCTCGCGCCGGCTTGCAGGACGATCTTGATGCCCTTGGCTTCAATCTCGTCGGCTATGGTTGCACCACTTGCATCGGGAATTCTGGGCCTCTGCCCACAGCCGTCGGTAAGGCCATCGACGATGGCGATCTCGTGGTCTCCTCGGTACTTTCAGGCAACCGTAATTTCGAAGGCCGCGTACACCAGCAGGTGCGCACCAACTATCTTGCCTCCCCACCCTTGGTGGTCGCCTATGCGCTGGCGGGAAGCTTGCGCACGAACATCACCACGACCCCCCTCGGCGAAGACGCAGACGGCAATGCGGTGACGCTTGCCAACATCTGGCCGAGCCGCGACGAAGTGGCAAAGGCAGTAGCCGAGGCACTTACACCTGAAATGTATAGCGACGAATATGCTGACGTCTTCTCGGGCGATGCGGACTGGCAGGCGATAGCTACGTCCGTGGCGCAGACCTACGACTGGCCTGATTCCACCTATGTTGCCAACCCACCCTATTTTTTCGGCATGGCGGAGCAGCCCGGCGGTATTGGCGATATCACGGGCGCCCGTATCCTTGCGATACTGGGCGATTCGGTGACAACTGACCATATCTCGCCGGCTGGCAGCATCGCCCGCAATAGCTCAGCGGGCAACTATCTGATTAGCCTCGGCGTCAAACAGGCAGACTTCAACTCCTACGGCGCGCGGCGCGGCAATCACGAGGTGATGATGCGCGGTACCTTCGCCAACATCCACCTGCGCAATGAGATGGCGCCAGGCACGGAAGGCGGATGGACCCGTCTGATGCCGTCCGGCGAGCAGACCAGTATCTTTGATGCTGCCATGGCCTATGGCGAAAGCGGGACGCCGCTGGTCGTTGTGGCAGGCAAGGAATATGGCACCGGCTCGTCGCGCGACTGGGCTGCAAAGGGGCCGTATCTGCTCGGCGTGGGCGTGGTTATTGCTGAGAGCTACGAGCGTATCCACCGCTCAAATCTGGTAGGCATGGGCATCCTACCTTTGCAGTTTAAGGATGGCGATAACCGCATGAGCCTTGACCTCGATGGCAGCGAGATACTTTCGTTCGGCGGTCTGGCCACTGGGCTGACACCGCGTATGGAAGTAGCATGTACGATTACCAGCGCCGACGGTGCGATCCGGGAGTGCAACTTGATCTGTCGCATAGACACCGACAACGAGATGGACTACTTCCGCAATGGTGGCATCCTGCAATACGTGCTGCGCCAACTTGCCGCCGGATAGATCAGGCCTACTCCACCAGAAGTGATTGGCGCTTGAGGGGTCGGATGCCTACCTTGACGGGAGTGAACAACCGATTTCAGTCATGACGAAATTGCGCTCTCCGCTCTCCGCGCATCGCTCTTAACTCTCCTTTTATTGCTACGGTTCTGCCATCCGCCGTGACGACTTTCTGAACGTCATCGTGGGGAAGGTGGGCCTACCGAAGATCGCTGGGAACGGAGCTCATATGGGCTTAGGGAACAGATGGAGTGACCTGAGCCCCGAAAACTCCCTCATCTGATAGGAGAGTCCGTCACAGAGGAGACGGACATGAGGCAATCACGGTTCACCGAGGAACAGATCATCGCGATTTTGGCTGAGCAGGAGCGT
>Ga0066828_10001152_pt1 | contig 11192 bp, 8 predicted proteins | sample ETNtaG_24_FD_65497 | JGI IMG/M metagenome (GOLD analysis project Ga0066828, IMG submission 65497) | Marine microbial and viral communities from oxygen minimum zone, Eastern Pacific Ocean - ETNP201306SV47 | ecosystem: Environmental > Aquatic > Marine > Oceanic | place: Pacific Ocean: Eastern... | reverse complement strand
TAACGAGGTTGAGGATCACCAGTCCACTGATGATGATGAAACTGACGAAATAAAACACCGAAGTGAAAGGCATTTTTGATGGTTCAGTACACAGTTCGGGATGGTCTCCGTAGCCATATTCAGCACAGCTGTACATTTGGATGTACATCAAGTCCGTCCAGTCCTCAAACGTGGCGGCACGAAGAAGTGAAATCATGGTGATCGGGAGTTCTCCGAAATGTACAGGATCATTTTTGGAAAAGGCTGTTGTTCCGATAACTCCATAGATGTAGATCAACAAAAGCAGAAGTACTCCCACAAATCCGATCGGTTTGGTGCTTTGTAGAAGAGAAACCACTATGATGCGTAATTGTGGAATCTGTCTGAAAATCCTTGTGAATCGTAATAAGCGTAAAATCCTCAACACGAAGGGGTAGGAGCCGAATGGGAGAAAGGAACCAATCACCAATAGACTGTCGAAAACATTCCAGCCATCTGATAAAAACGATATTGGTTTGTTCCAATTGGGGAGAAATCGAATCAGAATTTCGATGAAAAAAATGTATTTGATCGAAAGATCGATGAAATGAAACAGTGCTGGATTGCTCTGGACAATCTCTTCACTGGTTTCAACCCCGACGATGATGCCGGTTAGGATGATGACAATGTTGATGAAGTTGTTGAACAGTCGACTCTGTTCGATATTATTCAGTAATTGGAAGGTGCCAGAACTAGATTCAGTTTGTTCAATGCCTGGTTCTACCCCGAGGTTTTCCAGGAGGAGTTCATAAACGATTTTTTCTTCCTCGGTGAATTCGTCATCCGAAAAAATGATTTCCTCCACCATCGTCCGGATGCTGATTTTCTGCTGTTCATCAATGTTTTGAAGTTTCCTAAGATCTCCTCCGACTTTATGGATTTGGGTTTCCAGGTCAAGATTCTTTAGATTCTGGTAGGCTTCGTTGTAATAAACACGGATATCCGGACCCATATATTTGATCCAGATTTCTGCAAATTCATCAATGCTGGCAAAATCAGAGCTGGAAACATAATTCAGGACATTGAGGTATTCGAATAGTTCGACACTGGGTTCGATTTCATAGGTGTTGACCTGCAGCAACCTTTTTGCGATGTCATAAAAAGTTCGTTCCGACGAGAGGACTTCTTCATCTGCAAAGATGATTTCTTCAAACATGAGCAGGATTTCTTTTTTGGTGGAATCCTCTTCATCCTGCAACTTTAACAAGCTTTGACGAGTCAGTTGCACTTTCTCGTCGTCGTCTAGTGATTCGAGTTGCTGATCTGCAGTAGGTTCAAATTCGTCATACTTCTTGCCCAAATGTTTGGAAACAATCTTTTCGATCCGCTTTTCCGATTCTTCATCGGAAAGTGAAATAACATTCAGCATTTTAAGACTGATTACCAGTTCAAGAGGGTTTTGAAGTCTTTTGATCATGGTTCAAGAATTTTATTCAGGAGCACAAGCTTCGTATTTGAAACTGCAAAACTCTACCGTTGTCATATCATCCATTCAAGTTCAACCATCCTTTCCAAATTCTGGATAATTTTCAAAAGGTATGGTGAAACGTTATCTAACCTTGAAGCTTTAGACTGATTGGATTGATATTTCTTGTGTAAAATACGATGTTTTATAATAATTAAGGAAGGAGTTTTGGAAAATGAGGAACAATGGAATGACAAAAAATAGAACATGGAAGTTATGGCATGGATTCTTCTTTATGTGTTTGATTCTGGGAAGCCATACGAAAGCTTTAGATTTGACTCACTGGAATGAACAAAGTCTGCGTTCCAGCAACACTACCATTTGGCAGTTGCTTTCAGGGAAGTGCAGTAAAGTTTCCAATCCTGCTAAAAAAACTCCTTGTAAAGAACAGATTCAACAATGGCAAAATCAACGAGAAGAAGGAATCAACGATAAAGAAAAACCCATTCAAATCATCAGCACAGAATCCAAAGGTTTCTTCCAGGTGGTACACAATCAATACGGGACACAGAAAATCCAAAAGTATTTTCCCGCTTCAAATAAATCTCCAAGCAATGCCCGTAATACAGGAGGCCTCCATAAATTTCATGGTTACCAAATCAAATGACCGTGGTACAAGATGGTAGTCAAGTCCACCATTTTGCAATGACAATGTTGCAGAGTTAGAGCACTTTTCTTTTGTGAATCATTTCAATTTGTTTCGATGAGTACGGCTGAACAGCATCTTTCAATTCTGTCCAAACACCTGAACCTTGAGGATGGTACCATACTCGATATTGGTTCAGGTGGAGGAGAAGTGAGCTTGGCTCTTAGTAAACGAGGTGCGAAGGTCACAGGAATAGAATGTAGCAGAGATCAAATGTGTCGTGCTTCAAAGCATCTGAGATCAGGATGCCGATTCCTTTTGGGGGTTGGAGAAAACCTGCCTTTCAAAGAATCCTGTTTTGATGCATCGGTGTTTTTTAATTCCATTCATCACATTCCTGAAGAATGCCTATCCAAGGCAATTTCAGACGCGTTAAAAGTGACGAAACCAGGAGGCGTCATTTATGTTGCAGAACCAATGGCTGAAGGGCCTTGTTTTGAATTGGACGCTCCTGTGGAAGATGAAACCGAAGTGCGGGAACTCGCTCAGCATGCACTGAACCAGGCCCGGGATTCATTTTCGGGATGGACCGAAGAAACACAGGAACATTATCAGGTCCATTTCGATTATCAAAAGTTTGATGATTACAAAGACGAAATGTTGCGCTTTGATCATTCACGCACTGTTCGTTTTGAAAAAATAGAAGATCTTCTGAAAGCACAATTCATGAAACTCAGTGAAAAAATAAACCAGGGTTATCGTTTTTATCAGCCAATGCTGGCTCGATGCATCCGCATGAAAAAAATGCATTAAACTTTGACCCTAGGGCTTATTGAATAGATCAACCGAAAATTAATTTAGAAAGGAGAAACGATGAATCAATCCATACAAATTCATGAGAACGGTGGACCTGAAGTACTGCGTTGGGAAGAAACTCCTGTGGGACGTCCTGGACCTGGAGAAGTTCTGCTTCGCCATACTGCAGTGGGATTGAATTTTATCGATATTTATCAGAGAAGTGGTCTTTACCCATTGGAACTTCCTAAAATCTTGGGCATGGAAGGAGCCGGGGTGATTGAAGAAACCGGTGAGGGGGTGGAAAATTTCAAACCGGGCCAACGTGTTGCTTATGCGATGCAGTTAGGAGCCTACTGTGAACGCCGGACGATCAATGCTGAAAAACTGGTAATCCTTCCTGATGGCATCGAAGATCAAAGTGCTGCGGCAATGATGCTCAAAGGAATGACCGTCATGTATCTGCTTCGCAGGACGCATGTGGTGCAAAAAGGAGAAACGATCCTGGTCAATGCAGCAGCTGGAGGAGTCGGCCTGATCTTATGCCAGTGGGCTTCACATCTCGGGGCGGAAGTGATCGGTTGTGTTGGTTCTGAAGAAAAAGCAGATCTTGCAAGAAAATATGGTTGTACTCATACGATTCTCTACCGAGAAGAGAACATCGTTTCACGGGTCCGTGAAATCACAGAAGGAAAAGGGGTACCTGTTGTTTATGATTCAGTCGGCAAAGAGACCTTTATGAGTTCCATTGACTGCTTGGCCGCTTTTGGGAAACTGGTCAGTTTCGGCAATGCCTCAGGTCCAGTGGAACCTTTTAATCCAGCAATGCTGGGAACTAAAGGCTCCCTTTTTTTTACAAGGCAGACCCTGGCGACCCATATAGCCAGTAGAGAGTTGTTTGAGGATGCAGCAAATCAACTCTTTGAAGTCGTCCTCTCCGGTGGGGTACAAATCGTTATCAACCGCAGCTTTTCGCTTTCAGAAACACGCCAGGCACATGAAGCGCTAGAGTCCCGCAGGACCACAGGTTCAACCATTTTGCTTCCATAAAAAATCTTCTAAAAAACCATTTCGTGTGTTGTTCATGTTGTTAGTGGAAGTTAGGAAATTATTCCTGTTCCTGGCTTTCGCTTCCCTGATCCTAAGCTATCAAACCATCAAAGCCGAGTCAGCGGGGATACTTCCAGAGGTTAAGTATTTCGTGGATCCTTCACGTCAACTTACGATTGAACAGGTGGGAGGACAGGAAACATTATTTTTGTCTTGGGGAAAAGACATTCCTACTGGCCTTCAAGGAAATCCAGGAAATATCTGGGTACGTATCTCATCCAATTTGCAGAAAGAGGATCTCATTTATGAACTTAAATCGAACCTTCTTTTCGATTTTCAAGGATACATTAAAAAAACTGATGGATCTTTTGAGAAAACAGGTATTGCCAAAAGCGCCTTTGGTAAACAAGCCGCATATGCCATTCCAGAACGTGAGTCAACCGAGTTATTTTTGCTGATTGATCAGGAATATGGTTTTCATCTATTAAAAAATTTATTTTATAAAAAAAATGAACATGAAAGATTAAACCAAATACGAATTCTTGTCTTTGCAGGAGTGATGGGAGCTTTTGTGATCGCATTACTTCTCGTTGCATTTGCAGGAACGAGAGACAAACTGCAGTTGATGTTAATCATTCAATTAGTGGCTTCATTACTTGGCTTGGTGTTGGGGCACAAGATCCACATATACTTCGGGTTCAGCTTTCAGGCAAGTGAATATTTCAGGTTGTTTAGTTTGAACGTAATCACCGCTATGATTATTTATATCATAATTATACTAGAAGAAACGGGTTTATATGAATCAAAAATAGTACTAAATTTATCTAAAATAATAATTATTTTAGTGATAATATGTTTTTTTATTCATTTATTTTATCCTACACAACTGACCTGGCAGATATTGACAGGATTATTTATTCCCACAATGATTTTAATTATTGGCTGTTCTATTTCAGTATGGAACAGCAGGCCTCACCTTCGGTTCATTACTGTCGTTTATATTTTGGCTTATATCCCGCTCTTTATTTCTGTTTTTGTTCTCCAAGGATTTCTACCTCCAAAATATTTTCTATGGGATCCTAATTTCCGAATGGCCCTTCCTATTATCCTGACTCACCTGCTTTATCTAAGACGTGAGCAACGTTTGAAGGTTCTGGCAGGGGAACTTGATGAAAAAAATATTCAGTTAATGCAGGTTGACAAATATAAAGATCTGTTTTTAGCAAGGACTTCACATGAACTTCGAACTCCACTCAATGCCATCATAGGATTTGGAGAAAACCTGATTCAATCAGGAAAAGAGTTGAATCGGTTGCAGGAAGAAAAGTTGAATTGGATAGTTCACAGTGCTTCCAGAATGTCACGTATGATCAGTGATTTAAGTGATTTTACACGAATCAGGGAATCCGAATTGGAAATCAATACGGAATCGCAATCTTTGCGAAAAATTCTGGATCTGGTAAAGCCTGTACTGGAAATGGATTTTCAGCAAAAGGGGATCTACTGGCAAGACGATGTTTCTAATAGTCTCCCCCCAATACAGGTCGACTCGCAAAGGATGCAGCAGGTTTTCATCAATTTGATTGGTAACTCGGTCAAATACACCAACCAAGGCGGGGTTAGTCTCAGTGCAAATCTTAATGATGATTTTCTTGAAATAAACCTGAGTGATACCGGAGTTGGCATTCCTGAATCTGAACTCAAACAGGTGATGGAAGATTTCAAACGCGGAAGCAACACCTATACAATGCCAGGAAGAGGGCTTGGTCTAAACCTTTCAAGATACCTGATTGAAAAGCAGAAGGGGAATTTGGAGGTGTTCAGTCAGGAAAATCATGGCACCCGTATAAGAATAATGCTGCCGCTTGCTAAAAAAATAGAACCCTATCAAGAGGATGAAGATAAAGGGGTAGATGATGGCACTTCGGAGAAAGAAAAATTTGAGATTTCAGAAAAGAGTGAAGAATCTGGTCAAAGTATCTCTTTAAAGGGTGATTCCTATGGGAGAGTAATGGTAATCGATGATGAACCTTTGAATCTTCGCTTGATAGAATCTAATTTGGAAGGATTGAAGTATGATCTTCATTTTTATCAGAGCGGACATCAAGCACTGGAGGCTTTAAATGAAAATGATCCAGATCTGATCCTGCTCGATTTGATGATGCCGGGGGTGGATGGTTATGAAGTTATCAAGGCAATCAGGAGTAATTATACTTTAAATCAGATACCAATCATTGTGATCACGGCAAACCAACAGGAGCATTTATCAAGAAAGTCTATTCAATTAGGTGCCAATGATTATCTGATCAAACCATATTCTGCAGAAGAACTGAGAGTTCGGGTTAATTCGCAACTTCGGATTTCAAAGCAAAAAAAGACGGAGGAGGAACTTGAAATCAGCATAGAAAAGGAAAATCGAGAACGCCGTGAAAGAGTGAGGGCCAGTCGCATCTTGGACTTTGTCAACATTCCTTTAGCCATGCTTGATGCAGAATGGGGTATTTTACAGGTCAATCGTGAGTTTGAGCGATTACTTGGTTATTCTCAAATTCAGCTACAGGGGCAAAGACTCAACGAAATTTTAAGGTTGGAGGCGTTGAAACTCGAGCCTTTGAGTTCAGCAGTGCAAATAAGTCATGCTTCAGGGGAAATGATTCCTGCAAGAATCCGGCTCTCCAAAGTAGAACTCCAGGATCGTGATGAATATGTTTTCATCATCATTCCTTCAGAAAGTAGTGATTCGGAAGAATCATCGATTTTAATGAATTCCGAATTGAAGCAGAACGCATCTGGACTGAGTGAAAATCTGGATCAAGAAGATCAACTTAGAATGAAAATATGCGGGTTGCTCAATTTGTCATTGAAATACTATGAATATGCCACCGGTCAAAATGCCAGTTCCCTGGCTCTTGAAAGTGGGATATGGCATGCAACGCTTAATGGAACAACTTACCGGGCATACATGCTGGAACGCTACCTGAAGCCAGAGCGGATTCCCAAAAAATATAAATGGGGAATTGTTATGCAGACCGTGGACTGGGTCTTAGAAAACTGTCAGGAACATCAGGAATTGAAAAAGAAAATGATTCAACAAAAAAACGAAATTGAAGAAGTTTTACTCTGAATCAATGTGATTTTACTGGTTTCGATGATGTGGCCCTTCCCCCTCTAATCTATTCGCGACATTATTACTAATTCCCCCCAAAGGAGGAAACGGATTCATTTAAGATCCGAAAAGCTCCTTTCTGTTCCTTGATGCCCCGTTATTCCTAAGTTATTAATTATGTTCCTGATGGAAGCAAAACCAATGAAGGATCATGCCGATTCGAGGTTTTGTTCTGCAATGAACGGATTAAATAACGAACGTTTGAATTGTTGATGAAATCTGATCAGAAAATTTATCATCATCTAGAAAAACTGACTGATCTGTTGGATAAGATCCTTGTCCAAAAAGATGAAACCCTTAAGGTTGAGGAAAAAATCAAACTTCAAAAGGTCTATCAACTGATTGACCATTCACTTCTGAATGAGCTCAAAGCATGTGAATTCCTGAAGCTGATAGATGTTTCTGAACTCAAATAAATCAAAAAAAGTGAAGCGTAAAATCTTTGTAATTTCCAATTTACTATTTATCTGAATTGAAATAATACAAATTCATAATGAAGAGCTGAAAATGTCTAAACGGAATTTGAAACTTTATGGAGTGGTAGGGCGGGCCATATCCTGTGGGACCCAGGTGGATCAGTCGACAGCAGAATTATTGGAAGTAGATGATCTTTTGGATATCGGTAGAGAATGTTACGAGATCAGGAGTATGATTGAAAAGGATGATATGTTTATGTTGAATCTTTGCTGTGTCAGAAAACCTGATATGAATGGTAGCAAGAATCGTATCCGAATAGAAAATTTGGATCATTCACGAAGTCAGGAAGTTGCCTGATCGACGTGTCATACAGGTTTCTAGGTTAATATCATGGTTCTCATTTTTACTAACCAGTAATTTTAAAACAATAACTTCCATTTCGACATGAGTGAAGATCTTGAACCCATAAGTCACAAAGAATTTGATACACGTTTGATACGGTTGCCCTTTCAGATTTTCCTGTTGATTGCTGAAAGCGATGATGAGGTACATACGGATGAGTGGATGACATTGATCAAAATGCTTAAAGAAAAAACCGTATGTGAAAGCCCCTACGCACGTGGTGTATTGGGAAAAACAGAAGATAAACTCCAGGCATTAAAGTTGGGATATGAAAGGGGGGAAATTAAAAACGATCCTGAAGAAATCAAAAAGACGCTTCATTTGATTCGGGATCGTCTGAAAGAGGAGGAAGCGAAAATCTTTGAAAAAGACATGGAAAAAATGGCTCTTGCTATTTCCGAAGCTTCAGCAAAAAAATCCTTTTTAGGGCTCCTCACAAATAAAAACAACCCTAAATTCAGGCTTATGCACGAGATGATTGAAGGGATAACTGCTGGCAAATGAGGATGTTTTTTAATCGATGATTTAATCGTAAATTAAATAACTAATTGCGATTCAACATTATGATTAGAAGGATGATTGTAAAAAAATATTAACCTATGAAGAAAACCAAGTTAAAACAAATCTCTAAGTGCTTTCTGATATTAGTCTCAACACCGATTATTTTTAGTTGTACTCAAAGGGAAAGTCATTCTGGTGGAGAGGCTGGGGGATTTGCATCAGAACTACAAGCATTCCGCCTTCTCGAGCAAACGACTTTTGGACCCACAGAATCTGATATCAGTGAGGTCCGATCTTTAGGGCCCATCCAATGGATTGAAAAACAACTTAATTCCGGAGGCGCATATGATAGTTCAACGGACTCACACCAGTCACATCTTCAAAGATACAGAGCTATTTCAAAAATGGCAGAACCCAGCACATATGTCACTGATTCAGATTTCAACAATAATTTCCATGGCAGAACCAGTGATTATCAAACTGCAGTATGGTTTGAAAATGCACTTCATGGAAAAGACCAACTTCGCCAAAGAGTAGCATTTGCATTGAGCGAATTGATGGTGATTTCAGGAAGTAAACAGCGAATCCGTTTTAGAGGAGATTCGTTAGCCAGTTATTATGATTTGATGGCGAAACATGCATTTGGAAATTTCAGAGATCTAATGGCCGATGTTTCTAGAAGCTCAGGTATGGGTTTGTTTTTGTCACATCAAGGCAACAAAAAATACAATTCAAGTTCAAATACACATCCTGATGAAAATTTTGCACGAGAACTAATGCAACTTTTCTCAATGGGGCTTTGGAAGATGAATCAGGATGGTTCCATGGTGAAAGACAGCAATGGGAATCCGATTCCTTCATATACCCAAGATGACGTTGAAGAACTTGCGAAAGTCATGACGGGTTATGATTTAAAAGGAAACAGTAAATATGGGAAAACTCATCGTGGAAATGGTGAGGAGTGGTCCAGTCCAATGGAATTCAACTCGGCTCATCATGAATATGCAGCCAAAACTTTTTTGAATTCAACCATTGGTTCGGAAAGTTCATCAAGTAATGAACCTGCGGATCTTAATCAGGCCTTGGATATTATTTTTAATCATCAAAATGTTGGTCCTCACGTGGGGCGGCATTTGATCACAAGACTTGTTACTTCGAATCCATCATCTGCATATATCAACAGGGTCGCAGGCAAATTCAATAATGACGGAAGTGGCAAACGTGGAAATTTGAAAGAAGTCGTGAGGGCTGTCTTGCTGGACCGTGAAGCCAGAGGGATGATTTACCGTAATGATGGGAATTATGGTAAACCTAAAGAACCCTTGTTGGCTTTCACACAATTTTTGAGAGCTTTTGATGTGAAACCGCTCAATGGTTGGAAAAGCAGAACGAATGCCTCGATGAGTGGTGTTTATCAATTTTTTTATCTTGAGAACATTATCGGTCAATCACCTTTAAGGTCAGAAACAGTATTTAATTTCTTTTCTGCTGATTTCATCCCAGCAGATGCTCATTTCATCTCAAACAGCATGGTTGCTCCTGAATTTCAAATTCAAAGTGATACCGTCCTGATAAAATTTCATAATCTTATCAGGACTTCATTAAGTACCAATGAAAAAAATGCAATTCTTGACAGTAATTCAAGCTTGAATGCTTTTGCATCTGGCCGAAATTATTCAAAACAAAATTACTACATCAACATCGATCGAGAATTACAGGTCTTTGAATACGCTTTGGATGGAGACACAAATCGTGATTTTAATAATATCAATGATTCAGGACTCAAAGAGTCTGCGGTTCTAAAATTACTACAACACCTTGATAAAAAACTTATGGGAGGAGAAATGCCAGCGGATTATTATACAGCATTAAAGACTCATCTTATGAATATGAATTGGGGGAAAAAACACAATTTCACTGAAGCAAGGAATATCATTTACGATGCAATCCGATTCATGGTGATCTCAAGTTCTTTCATGATTCAAAAATAAAAATAGATGAAAAGAAGAAATTTTCTTAAAACCGGCTTGACCGGCCTTTCCATGATGGGGATGCCCCAGTTGGGGGTCAAGGCGGCATTACCAAGTTTTTCAGGATACAAAGCATTGGTTTGCGTCTACCTGAATGGAGGAAACGATGCCTGGAACACATTTGTCCCAGCTTCAGGTTCTGGTAATACACAGTGGACGGTTTATAACAATGGAAGGGGGGATCTTTCAGTAGCAAATTCAGATATAACACTCCCAAGCATAGGAACCTTAAATCAGGGTTCTGGTAATCCCTATTATAGCTCAGGGAGTGATTCCTCCGCTTACCTGGGGGGGGCGTATCCAATCACAGGAATTTCGGAAGTGAATGTGAATGCGATGATGCCTGAATTGGCAAGATTGCTTGAGGACGGCAAGGCTTCGTTGATAGGAAATATTGGAACCCTTGTTGAACCTCTGACTGGCAAAACGGATTATCAGGACGCTGCCAAGAAAAAACCTTCATTTCTGTTTGCACATAATCACCAAACTCGCGTCATTCAAACCGGAAAAGCAGATGATCTGAATACGACCGGATGGGCTGGACGCCTAGCTGACCTCTGGTCGGGAATCAACAATGGAAGTGTCATGGGGCTCAATGTCTCATTCAATGGACAGGTTCGTTTGATGACTGGAGTGAATAGTAAACCAATACTGTTCAGCCCGGATCAAACCACTTCCTATTGGGACATGGAAAAAGATTCCAGCAATGCTGTTTATTCGAGTCGTCGAAATCTTTTTGCAACGCTCTATGGAAGTAATTCC
>Ga0066828_10001139_pt1 | contig 11255 bp, 8 predicted proteins | sample ETNtaG_24_FD_65497 | JGI IMG/M metagenome (GOLD analysis project Ga0066828, IMG submission 65497) | Marine microbial and viral communities from oxygen minimum zone, Eastern Pacific Ocean - ETNP201306SV47 | ecosystem: Environmental > Aquatic > Marine > Oceanic | place: Pacific Ocean: Eastern... | reverse complement strand
GTCTTTTCCCTTGTTTCCCTTGTTTCCCCTGTCCCTGCCGTTGCGGTTACCACCCCGGGAGCGGTCGCCCCTCCGGTTGCGATCCCGCCGTTCGACCCGTGGACGGGACTGGCGGGGGCGAACCCGCGCCCGCAGTCGGGCATCGGTCTTCTTGAACCCCAGCATCGACCGTGAGGCCTCCGCCAGGATTTCGTACTCCAACTCGTCTTCGGCCACACCCAGGCGGTCCAACGCCCGTTCCTTGGCGTCATCGACGGTTGCGCCGGTCGTTTCGATCCATTCCATGAATTACTTCCTCTTCTTCCTGTTCTTGCGCTGGGCACCCCGTGCCCGGGCAGTTCCCGGAGGAGTGGTGCGACCACCGCCTCGACGTGCCGCCGGTGGGCGTCCGTCGCCGGATTCTGGTGCTTCGGTCTTTGCCCGCCGAATCCGCCTCTGGCGCCCACCCGGCTTGTATTCCTTGACTTTCCCGCTCTTCTTCTCGTCCTGCGTGCGCTCCGCCTTCTCGTCGCGGGACCTTGGCGGCTTGTCGTGACCCGGATCGCCTGCGGTGGTGCTCCCGCTGCCGGCAGTGGTACGACGGCTGCGGGCATCGTCGGATCCCGTGCCACCACCCGACCTGCCACCGGTCTTCCCGGACGGCTGGGACCGAGAACCACCCGACTTGCCGGTCGAACCGGCCTTCTTTCCATTGCCCCCCTTGGGTTTTTCGTCCGGTTTGTCAATCGGCGCCGGCACCACCACGGCAGGGGTCTCTTGCCCCGGGCCGTACAGGGCCCGGGTGATGTAGAACTGCTGGCCCGTGCGGTACATGTTCGATACCACGAAATAGGAAACGAGTGCGGCATCGAGCCCATACGAGATCACCGGCAGGAAGAAGGGCATCACCTTCATGATCATTTCCTGCTGGGGATTTGTGGACTGACCCTTGTTCCGGCCACGGATCTGCTTGTTCATGACCCAGGACGTGACGAACACCGCCAGGACGAGCAGAAGATAGGGAATTGCCGCCACCAGGCCGCTGCCCAACGCCTGGCTGAGCGACCTCGACAGGTCGAAACCCCACGAAACCATCTCGGTCTTCTCGGAAAGGTCCACGAAGAGGAGCGAATCCTCTGGCAGGTAGTTCGGATAGAAGGGCTGGGCCGTGGAGGGTGCTTCGATGAGCTCCTGCCCACCCGACAGTCGACCGGCCACCCAACCGGCAACCTCCCCGACATCGGACCGGCGGCGGGTCATGCCCCGCAGCACGTTGTAGAGGACGATGAACACCGGAGCCTGGGCGAGCATCGGGATACAACCCCCCATGGGGTTGATGTTGTTGGCCTGGTAGAAGGCCATCATCTCCTTGTTCATCCGTTCCCGGTCGCCCTTGTACCGGTTCTGGATCTTCTTCATCTCGGGCTGAAGGTGCTGCATCTTGATCATCGACCGCGTGCCCTTGAGGGTCAGCGGGGTCAGGATCACCATCACGGCGAGCGTGAGCAACACGATGGACATCCCGAAAGAGGGCCATAGTTCGTAGAACCAGGCGAGGACCTTGGCAATCAGGTCGAACATGTGTGCCGCCCCTCGTCGATCGAAGGACCCGAACCGGCATACGGGTCAGGAACCGGATCCCAGCCGCTGCGGCCCCAGGGATGACAGCGCGACAGTCGTCGGACGGTCAGCCAGCCTCCACGGATCGCACCGTGGCCCTCGAGGGCGTCCAGCGCATAGTTCGAACAGGTGGGTACATATCGGCACGGGGTCGGACGACCGTCGGCCAGTCGCTGGTAGAAGCGGACCAGCCCCATCATCGGGCGAACGACGGTGGCTCCAAAGGCCGCTCTGTCCCCGGAAGAAGGCATGTCAGGCCTTCGATCCCAGGTCCGCGGTGATGCCGTCCAGGGCATCGCTCAGTTCGGCGAACGACATCATGGCCGCCGAGGGCTCAGCACGTACCAGGTAGTCGCCTGCGGGAAGGCCTCCGTGGGCATCGAGGCTGGTCATGACCACACGCAGGCGTCGACGAAGCCGATTGCGGACGACGGCGTTGCCGACCGATCGTCCGATGCCGTACGCAACCCGTGCTTCCGGGTTCTGTCCGGCGAGGTAGCGCACACGAAGCGATCCGCGCCGGACCGTCCGACCATGCCGTCGCAGGGCATCGAAATCGTTCCGGTGGGAGAGTCGGCGAATCAAGCCGAGAGGCGGGTCCGGCCCTTCTGACGGCGGGCCTTGATGATGGCCCGCCCGGCCCGGGTACGCATGCGTCGGCGGAAGCCGTGCTTGCGGGCACGTCTCCGGGTGTTCGGTTGAAAGGTACGCTTCATCGCAGGCTCCTGGTGGCACGCCTGATGTCAGGAGAGGTGGGAGCACCCGGCGTGCCGTCGATTGGCTTCGAACCACATGGTTGGCGGTCCGTTCACGGCCGACCTCTGATGGCAGGCCACGCTCGCCACGCGACGGCGCGTGGCGACCTGTTGAGGCTACGGGGGACACGGTCCCCGCGCCAACCACCCGGGCATTCGGACCTCGCACCCCGCCGTTCCGGCCGCATGAAAGATCCTGGTTATCCACAGGGCCGTCGTCCGGATCACGACGCCCGATCACGGCACGCGGATCCTGTCCAAATCGCGATCGTCGCGGGCCGGCGCGCGAAAAAACGATGACCGACCTGCGCCTTTCCCGCGCGCGGATCGACCGTGTGCAGGTGGTCATCCACAGTGCTACGTTGCCACGCCCACCAACCGGACGACGTGGGGCCCCTCGAGGCCATTGCGCCCATTTCGCCCGGTTTCCACAGCTGGTTCCACAACTGTGGATAAGTAGATCGGAGAAGGAACGTGGCAAGGAAAACGGTGAAGCGGAACGCTGACGAGGTGTGGGATGCCGACGAGGTGTGGGAGCAGTGTGCAGCAGGCATTCGATCCCAGGTTTCCGACATCGTCTACCAGATGACGTTCAGTTCGATCCAGACAGCCGGTGTCGAGGGCACCGAGATCGTGCTGACCGTCCCCAGTTCGGTCCTGAGGGACCGAATCGAGAGCCGCTACCGGAACATCATCGAGGAGACGATCGCCGAGGCCACCGACGACCACCTCTGTCCCCGCATCGAGGTTCGCGAGGCATCCGGACCCGACGACGAGTTCCTCGAGCAACCACTGATCGACCCCCTCCTCATCCAACCGGCCTCCGAGGAGACGATCGGGTCGACACCCCTGGACGACCCGCACCTTTCGGAGAACGGCCACCTTGACACTTCCCTCGAAACCGACCCACCCGAGGTGATCACCCAGACGCAACCGGTGCACTGCACGTTCGACGACTTCGTCATCGGCACCTCGAACCGCTTTGCCCATGCCGCCGCGCTCGCCGTGGCCGGTCAACCGGCGAAGCACTACAACCCCCTGTTCATCTACGGCGCCGCCGGGCTTGGCAAGACCCACCTCCTGCGCGCAGTCGCCAACTATGTGACCGACCAGTATCCGAACCTGAGGGTGAGGTACGTCTCAAGTGAGGAGTTCCTGAACCACTTCGTCGGGGCGATTCAGAACCGGACCCAGGCCGAGTTCAAGCAGCGCTACCGGGAGGTCGACGTCCTCCTCGTCGACGACGTCCAGTTCCTCGCCGGCAAGGAGGGTCTCCAGGAGGAGTTCTTCCACACGTTCAACTCGATCCACCAGGCCGGCGGCCAGATCCTGCTCTCCAGCGACCGGCCACCCGACAAGATCAACACACTTGAGGACCGCCTGCGCAGTCGCTTCAAGATGGGCCTCACCACCGACATCCAGCCTCCGGACTTCGAGACCCGGCTTGCCATTCTCCGGAAGAAGGGCGAGGAGGCCACCAACCTCAACCTGTTGACCCCCGAGGTCCTGGACTTCATCGCCGAGAACATCACGAACAACATCCGGGAACTCGAAGGCGCACTCACCCGGATCACGGCCTGGGCCAACCTCAACCAGGTAACCGCGACCGAGGAGGAGGCACGCAAAGTGCTCAAGGACCTCATCACCTCGAACAAGCCACGTCCCATCACCGCAGAGGTAATCCTCCGCCAAACTTCGGAGTTGTACGGCTTCGCTGTAGTCGACCTGATTGGCCCGAGTCGCCGGCGGCCACTGGTGCAGGCGCGTCAGATCGCCATGTACGTCTTCCGCGACCTCACCGACCTGAGCTTCCCCGCCATCGGCCGGGAATTCAGCGATCGGGACCACACCACCGTCATCCATGCCGTCGACAAGATCAAGTCTCTGATGGGATCCCGCCAGGAGATATACGACCAGGTGACCGACCTGATCGCCGCCATCAAGACCGGGGATTGAAACAGGACCACCTGTGGACACCCACCCCGATCTCCACAGCCCGGACATGGCTCGGGTTCCGGCTGGGGACGCGCGTGGATAGCCGGTGGATACGTAATGTCCCTACGACCTGCGAGAATGACACATTGTCCCCAATCCACACGCCTACTCTCCCTACTACCTGATGAGAACCCGGCTAAGCCGAAGGTGAGTGTCCTGTGAAATTCCGTTGTGAGCGCGATGTCCTCGATCGGGCCATGTCTGTTGCCAGCCGTGCGGCCGCCACCCGGGGTGCCTTTCTGCAGGTGCTCGGCGGCATCCACCTCCAACTGGAGGGAGACTGCCTCTCGGTGACGGGTAGCGATCGGAACCTGACCGTGAGGGTCACGTGTCAGGTGGGAGGCCAGGAAGATGGTGTAGCAGTGCTGCCGGCAAAGTTGGCGGCCGACATCGCACATGCCCTGGACAGCGGCCAGGTCGAGATGAACGTCGGCGACGATGAAGCCAACCTCAGCTCGGGTCGTTCCAACTTCAGCCTCCGCACGCTCGTTCCCGATGAGTTCCCACGGTTCGAAATACCGGCGGGTGACGAGGTCACCCTGTCCGCTTCGGGGGTGGCAGATGCCCTCGACCAGGTGGTGGGAGCCGCAAGCGGAGACGACAGCCGGCCGATCCTCACGGGCGTCCTGCTCGCCGCCGAAGAAGACGGCCTGCGGTTCGTCGCCACCGACTCCTACCGGCTCGCCATGCGCGACCTGCCTGGAACGAGCATCCTCAGCCGAGATCAGACGGTGCTGGTCCCGTCCCGTGCCCTCGAGGTGGTAGGTCGCCTCCTCGGCGATGTCGATGACCTCACCATCTGCCTGGGTGAACGCGAAGCGATATTCACAGTCGGAGACGTTCAGGTCGTCACCAGCCTGATTGTCGGTGAATACCCCAATTACCGGGGCTTGATCCCCGACGACCACCCCAACAGCCTGATCGTGGAACGCGACGACATGCTCGACGCACTACGTCGTGTCCGGCTCCTGGCGACCGACAACACGCCGGTTCGCCTGGAGATGAGCAGCGATGGACTCCAACTCGTGGCCATTACCCAGGACATCGGGCAGGCCAGCGAGACGGTCGACGCCAACTATGACGGCGACGACCTGACCGTGGCGTTCAACCCGACCTACCTGATAGCGGGACTCGAGGTGTGTCCCGACGAGGAACTTCGCCTCGAAACATGTGATGCGCTCAAACCGGCTGTAATCCGTGGCGTGGAGGATTCGGACTTCCTCTATCTGCTTATGCCGGTTCGCGTCTCCTAGACCAGCCGGCCAGGCCGATGCCGGTCCGGCGCATCTCGATCGTCGACTTCCGGAATCTGGTGGGTGTCGACCTCGAGTTCGGCGACGGCCGCATCGCCGTTATCGGCGACAACGCCCAGGGCAAGACGAACCTGATGGAGGCGCTTGCCTGGCTGGCGACGGCGTCGTCGTTCCGGGGCGACCCCACCGGGGCACTCGTCCGGGAAGGAGCAGAGCAGGCGATCCTGCGCGCCGAGGTCGAAGGTGGGGGCCGCACGACGCTGCTCGAGGTCGAGCTCGCTGCCGTCGGTCGCAACCGGATGCAGGTGAACCGAAACCGGGTGTCCCGTGTACGCGACCTGCTCGGCCATCTCGTCACAACGGTCTTCGGACCGGACGACCTGGCCCTCGTCAAGGGGGGACCCGTGGGGCGCCGTCGCTACCTGGACGACCTGCTGGTCGCATCACACCCGCGCCACCACGGACTCGTCACCGACCTCGAGCGCATTCTCCGGCAGCGCAACACCCTGCTGCGTCAGGCCGGGGGTCGCATGACCCCGGATGTCGAGTCGACCCTCGACGTCTGGGACGACAAGTTGACGGGTGTCGGCGACGAACTGGGGCAGGCACGACGGGACCTTGTGGTGTTGCTCCGGCCCGAAGTCGCCGACATCCTCGATGTGCTGGGCGACGGAACACGCCCGGCCACCATGGAATACGAATCGGGTTGGGTTGGCACGGGACTGGGACCAGCACTCGCCGAGGCCCGCCAGGACGATATTCGGCGAGGTGTCACAACGGTGGGTCCCCATCGGGACGACCTGTGCATCGGGCTCGGTGGCCTGCCGTCGCGCACGCACGCCTCACAGGGTGAACAGCGGTCGCTGGCACTCGCCCTCCGCCTCGGGGGCCGCCGCGTTCTGGCAGAACACCTCGGCATCGAGCCGATCATCATTCTCGACGACGTGTTCTCCGAACTCGACCCGGGTCGAGCCGGGCGCCTGGTGGGCCTGCTGCCGCCCACACAGGTGTTCGTCACTGCGGCCGGATCGCTCCCAGAGGACATCGACGTGGACCGCGTGATCCGGATCGAAGCGGGCTCGGTCGTCTCCGACTCGGAGGCAGGGAGGTGACCCGGCCGGACGGCCCTGTGCCGATCCGTCGGACCCTCGAGCGCCTGATGTCGGGCATGGGGGCCCCTGAGATCGATGCCACCACCACCATCATCGACGCCTGGCCCGACATCGTCGGGCCGGAGCTCGCCAGCCGGATCGTTGCCGTGGCCGTCCGTGGTCCGGAACTCGTGGTCCGGGTCGAGGATCCGGCCTGGGCCAGTCAGTTGGGATGGTTGGAACAGCAACTCCTGGCCCGCATCGAGGCGCTGGTAGGACCCGGGAGGATCACCTCGGTGATCGCCCGGGTGGCCCCACGGGATGCGACCTGAGGAGATCCCGGAGAGGCGGGAGGAACATGCCGGAACCGGTCGTCGAAGCCTTCCGGGAAGCCCGACAGAGACAGCCGAACCGGGGGTCCGACTGGTAGGCTTGTGAGGTCGTGAACATGCCCTCTGACCTGCGGTTTTCCCAGACAGGACCCCTCGCAACGGTGGGCTCCTGCCGTGACCGGGCGCCCGGACCATTCCACCCCGGTGGGCGCTGCCGATGACGACCACCGGGACCTCGTACAGCGCAGCCGACATCACCGTCCTCGAGGGTCTGGAGGCCGTTCGGAAGCGGCCCGGCATGTACATCGGATCTACCGGCCCGACCGGCTTGCACCACCTGGTCTGGGAAGTTGTGGACAACAGCGTCGACGAGGCCATGGCCGGGCACTGCTCGACCATCCGGGTCCGACTCCTCCCCGACGGTGGGTGTGAGGTGAGCGACGACGGACGCGGTATTCCCGTGGATCGGCACCCGCAGTTCGAGGAGTTGACAGCCGCCGAGGTCGTCCTCACGGTCCTCCATGCCGGCGGGAAGTTCGGAGGTGAGGGCTACAAGATATCGGGTGGCCTCCACGGGGTCGGCGTCTCCGTCGTCAATGCCCTCTCCTCCCGGGTCGAGGTCGAGATCGACCGCGAGGGCAGTCGGCACTACATGGATTTTTCCGACGGCGGTCTCCTCCAGACCCGGTTGGCCGAGACCGGACCATCCCCGGCGGGGCGGACCGGAACCACGGTCCGCTTCTGGCCGGACCGGGCGATCTTCGACGAGGTGGCCTTCCGCCTCCAGACGCTCGTCGAACGGTTCCAGATGATGGCGTTCCTGAACCGCGGCCTCGAGATCCAGGTCCGCGACGAACGTGGCGAGGAACACACCGAACAGTCGTTCTGCTACGAGGGCGGCATCCGGGACTTCGTCGCCCACGTGAACGCCTCCAAGGAATCGCTGTTCTCGATAGTCGGCTACTACGAACAGCAGGAGGACGACCAGGAGGTCGAGGTCGCCTTCCAGTGGAACACCGGGTTCAACGCCGACGGCCTCCACTCGTTTGCCAACGGCATCAACACGATCGAGGGTGGTATGCACGAGGAGGGCTTCCGCAGCGCCCTCACGGCCTCCCTCAACCGCTATGCCCGCAGCAAGGGCCTGCTCAAGGACGGCGGCGACAACCTCCAGGGCGAGGACATCCGCGAGGGCCTCACCGCCATCCTCAGCGTGCGCATGGTCGACCCCCAGTTCGAGGGCCAGACCAAGTCCAAGCTCGGCAACGTCTCGATGCGTTCCCTTGTCCAGAGGGCCACCAATGACGGCCTCGGCCACTGGCTCGAAGAACATCCCTCAGAGGCAAAGCGCATCACCCAGAAGGCGCTCAACGCCCAGCGGGCGCGCATTGCCGCCCAGGACGCCCGTCGTTCCGCCCGTCGCAAGTCAGCACTCGACGGGGCCGGAATGCCTGACAAGCTCAAGGACTGCGCCTCGCGCGATCCACGCGAATCCGAACTCTTCATCGTCGAGGGTGACTCCGCCGGCGGCTCAGCCGTCCAGGCCCGTGATCCCCGCACCATGGCGATCCTCCCGATCCGGGGGAAGATCCTCAACGTCGAACGGGCCCGACCCGACCGGATGCTCGACAACAACGAGATCCAGACCCTGATCCAGGCGATCGGGGGCGGCTACGGCAACGAGTTCGACGTCGACCGCATCCGCTACCACAAGGTGATCCTGCTCTGCGATGCGGACGTGGACGGCAGCCACATCCGAACGCTGCTGCTGACGTTCTTCTACCGGCAGATGGAGGCACTGATCCTCAAAGGTCACGTCTACATCGCCCAGCCTCCGCTGTATTCCACGATCGTCGGGCGTGAAAAGGTCTACCTGAAGGACGACCACGCCAAGGAGGCGTTCCTCGCCGAGCACCCCGGCCACAAGCACGAGTTCCAGCGCCTCAAGGGTCTCGGCGAGATGGACTTCGACGAACTCAGCGAGACCACCATGAATCTGGCGACACGCAGCCTCCTGCAGGTGTCGGTCGAGGCCTCGACAATCGCCGATGAGGTGTTCTCCACGCTGATGGGAAGCGACGTCGAGAGTCGGAAGCGGTTCATCCGGACCAACGCCCACGATGTCCGCTTCATAGACATCTGACCCGGCCCCACACCAGAACGACGAACGTTTCGCATGACCGATACCACTGAAACGCCACCCGAGGAACTCCCCGGGGGATCCATCGAACCGATCGAGATCCAGGAGGAGATGGAGCAGTCCTTCCTGGACTACGCCATGTCGGTCATCGTGGCCCGGGCACTACCCGACGCCCGCGACGGCCTCAAGCCCGTCCATCGCCGGATCCTCTGGGGCATGTACGACCTGGGTGCCCGCCCCGATCGTCCCACCATGAAGTGTGCACGCGTGACCGGCGAGGTCATGGGCAAGTACCACCCGCACGCCGACCAGGCCATCTACGACTCACTCGTGCGCATGGCCCAGGACTTCAGCCTGCGGCACCCCCTGGTGCATCCGAAGGGCAACTTCGGCTACTCGCCCGACGACGCTGCTGCGGCTGCCCGCTACACCGAATGTCGCCTCGACCCCATCGCCCTGGCGCTCCTCGACGGCATCGACGAGGAGACCGTCGACTTCGTCGACAACTACTCCGGCGAGTTCTCCGAGCCCGAACTCCTGCCGGCCCGATTCCCGAACCTGCTCGTCAACGGCAGCCAGGGCATCGCTGTCGGCATGGCCACCAACATCCCCACCCACAACCTGGGTGAGGTCATCGACACCACCCTGCATCTGATCGACCATCCGGATGCCACGCCCGACGACCTCATGGAGTACCTCCCAGGGCCCGACTTCCCGACCGGGGCGCTGATACTCGGACGATCCGGGATCGCCGACGCCTACCGCACCGGCCGGGGCACGATCCGCATGCGGGCACGCACAGACATCGAAGAGGGGCCGCGCAACACCCGCATCATCGTCTCGGAGTTGCCCTATCAGGCCAGCCCCAACCAGATCATGGCCAAGATCCGCGATCTCGTGGACGGTCGCGAGATCGAGGGGATCGCCGACGTCAACGACGAGTCGGCGCAGGGCATGACCCGCATCGTCATCACCCTCAAGCGGGGTGCACCTGCATTGGTGATCCTGAACAACCTGTTCAAGCGGACGCCCCTGCAGACCACGTTCTCTGTCAACGCCGTGGCACTGGTCGACGGCATCCCCCGCACGCTGAGCCTGAGCGAACTGCTCAACGCCTACGTAGCCCATCAGGTCGAGGTGCTGCGACGACGCAGCGAGTACCGGCTCGCAAAGGCCAGGGCAGAAGCCCACATCACCGAGGGCCTGCTTGCCGCTCTGGGTTCGATCGATGACGTGATCGCCCTCATTCGTGGCTCCACCGACCGGGCCGGCGCCCGTGATGGCCTCATGGCCGAACCCCATGGGTTCTCGGAGGTCCAGGCCAACCACATCCTCGACATGCAGCTTGTACGCCTGACGCGCCTCGGCCGATCGAACCTCGAAGAACGGCTAGCGCAACTGGTCGTCGAGATCACCGAACTCGAGAGCCTCCTCGCCGACGAGGTACGGATTCGTGGCATGCTCAAAGACGAGCTGACCGAGTTGCGCGACCGGTTCGCCACGCCGCGCCGCAGCGAGTTCGTCTACGACCCGGGAGACCTCGACATCGAGGACCTGATCGACGACGAGGAGCTCGTATTCACGATGAGTTCGGCGGGCTATGTGAAGACCACGGCGGTCTCCGAGTTTCGCATCCAGGGTCGTGGGGGTCGCGGTGTAGCCGGCACCCGCCTCAAGGACGAGGACGCTGTCGCCCACCTGATCCACACCACGGCCCACTCCTACCTGTTGATGTTCTCAACCCGTGGGCGCGTCTACCGACTCAAGACGCACGAGGTGCCGATCGCAGGCCGCACGGCGAGGGGGACGGCGATTGTCAACCTGCTGCCCCTCCAGTCCGAAGAGCGGATCCAGGCGGTCATCGACACACGCGACTACGAGACCCACCGATTCCTCTTCTTCGCCACCCGCTCCGGACGGGTCAAGAAGACCCGGTTCACCGCCTATGACTCCTCGCGGCGGTCCGGCCTGATCGCCATCAGGCTGAACGACGGTGACGAGGTCGTCGAGGTCGTCCCCACCAACGGCGACGACCAACTCCTCCTGACCTCCCGGTCCGGGCAGACTTTGCGCTTCTCCGAAAAGGATGT
>Ga0066828_10001071_pt1 | contig 11510 bp, 10 predicted proteins | sample ETNtaG_24_FD_65497 | JGI IMG/M metagenome (GOLD analysis project Ga0066828, IMG submission 65497) | Marine microbial and viral communities from oxygen minimum zone, Eastern Pacific Ocean - ETNP201306SV47 | ecosystem: Environmental > Aquatic > Marine > Oceanic | place: Pacific Ocean: Eastern... | reverse complement strand
AGCCGACTTCGATCAGGCCCGTCTCGATCATGATCTGTTCATAGGTCTCGCCATCCATCAGCGTGAGCAGCTCACCGTCGGCATAGAGATACTGATACGGCTTCTGTTCGAGATAGGCGCGCTCCACGGTCTCGGCGGCGCGGAAGCGCTCGTTCAGCTTGGTGCCGTCGCGCAGATTTTTCATCTCGACCTGATTGTAGGCACCGCCCTTGCCGGGCTGGGTTGCCTGGGTGCGCGCAACGCGCCAGAGAGCGCCTTTGTGCTCCAACACCATACCGGGACGCACGGCATTGCCGTTGATTTTCATTATTCGCTCGGAGGGTATGAGAGGATATTAGGAACCGGAGCAGACCCTACCAGCATGCCCCGGAGGAGGCAATGGCGAGCCGGTCGGGACAAGGAAAGTCAATGGGGAAATTTGCGTAATACCGACCTTTCTCTTGGATACCGCCATACTCACTCACGTTGCGAGCGTGATCTCGCCAATCGGCTTCACCGTGCGCGATCAGCTGCTGCTGCACCGCCTGATCGCCATCAACGCCGGCGGTAAAATCGGCGTCTCGACAAAACCCGATGGCTCTTTCTCATCGACGATCGGTCCGCACCACTGATGGATGAAGATTCTCTTAGCTATGGGCGAACGTGTCGAACCGGCAGTGGCGGAAGGGAGTCGCTCGAGGCCGCGCTGGCGGCCAAGGTAACGGCGGACTTCGACACCCGCTGGACTAACGGTCTGGCTTCTTCATCAACAAGAACGATCTGGTAACGACGATTTATATGAAGGGCGCCTCGATAAATCCCATTGTCTGGGCCTACTGGGGTAGAATCCGGGGGACTTAACGCGGAAGTGGGGCGGCGGCCATGGGCCAGATGGGTTTTTCGACATTGCTAAGCGGTACGCGGGCCTTGACGCCAAGAACGATCCGCTGGCGAGGATCGACGAGGTTGTTGCGTGGGACGTCTTCCGGCCCCGGCTGGAGGCGGCTTGGCGCAAGCCGCCCGAGCAACGCAAATCGAAGGCTGGTCGCAAGCCGTGGGACGTGGTGGTGATGTTCAAGGCTATCGTGCTTTGCGAGCTTTACAACCTGTCGGACGAACAGGTCGAGTTCCAGCTTCGTGATCGCCTTTCCTTCGTGCGGTTCTTGGGCTTGGGGCTTGAGGACCCGGTTCCGGATGCCACGACGGTGTGGGTCTACCGGGATCTGCTAGCGCAAGCAGGTCTGGTGGAGCCCCTGTTCGACGAGTTCGATGGCTTTTTGAAGGAGCGGGGTTGGTTGGCGATGGGCGGCCAGATCATCGACGCCTCGATCGTGCCGGTTCCGAGGCAGCGCAACCGGCGTGACGAGAACACGACGATCAAGGAGGGCAAGACGCCCGAGGACTGGGAGAAGCAGCCGGCCAAGCGTTCCCAGAAAGACACCGACGCGCGTTGGACCAAGAAGCACGGCAAGAGCTATTTCGGCTACAAGAACCACGTGAGCGTGGACCGCCGGCACAAGCTGGTGCGGCGCTACCATGTAACGGACGCGGCGGTGCACGACAGCCAGGTCCTGGACGAAATCCTGGATGGGGACAACACGTCGTCTGAGGTTTGGGCGGACAGCGCCTATCGGTCGGCGGAGATCGAGGCGAAGCTGAAGGGGAAGGGGCTGAAGAGCCGGATCCACCGCAAGGGCCGCCGCAACAAGCCGCTGAACGAGCGGGAGAAGCTGGGCAACAAGACCCGCTCGAAGGTGCGGGCGCGGGTCGAGCACGTGTTCGGCGCCCAAAGCAACGACATGGGTGGGCCGCTGGTGCGGGCCATCGGGCTGACACGGGCCAACGCGCGCATCGGCCTGAAGAATCTTGCCTACAACATGCGCCGTCTGGTGGTGTTGGAGCGCCTCGCGGCGGCGCCGACATGACGGAGTTCAGGGGAGGAGTCTGCCCGAAATACGCGCTTTGGCATCAAATCAACCACTCAAGAGCAAGCGCAGGCCAGCACCCCCAAGGCACGATGACGTCCGTCACCTCATCTGGCCCTCTGGCGAGCATTTATCGAGGCGCCCTGAAGCTTAGCGGCAATGGCTGACGCTGGTCTGGCTTGACCCACATCAATACGCCGCGACAGCAGAACAGCTAGAGGTGGTCTACTGAGCTCAGGAGACTGCTCATGGTCGACGATTCCAGCCGTGGTACCGTGCCAGAATTCGTCCAAACACTGATACGTCCACTGCCACGCCTGCCGCTCACGCTGGTGTTGACGCGGATCGTACGGCGGTTCGGTGCTCGCCGGCCCGAGGTTTTCGAGCGGCTGGCGGAATACGATCCACTCACCTTGCTAATCGATCCCTCCGATTTGCCTTTCAGCTTCCGCGTACGACTCGCCGGCACGCGCTCACAGGTCGATGTCGTCGGCAAAACCGCGCCTTGCGAAGCAGCCACGCGAGTGCGCGCGTCCCTGCTCGTGCTGATGGGTCTGCTCGACGGTACCTACGATGCCGACGCACTGTTCTTCTCGCGCGATCTGACGATCGAAGGCGACACTGAGGCCGTGCTTGCCCTGCGCAACGCTATCGAGGAAGCCGAACTGACCCCGGCCGAGTTGCTCGGCTTGACCGGCCTACCGGCGCACCTGCTCGACCGCACCGCGGGCGATAGCCTGGCACTATTGCGCCGGCAACTCGGCGCACCCGCGCCATCGCACGTAGCAAGAGGACAATAGGGTGGCAGCGGTACAGAGCGCCGAACTGGTCTGCCCGGCCGGTACCCCCGCTGCCTTGCGAGCCGCTGTCGCGGCCGGCGCGCATGCAGTCTATTGCGGCTTTCGAAACGAGACCAATGCGCGGAACTTTCCCGGCCTGAACTTTTCCGAGTCCGAGCTTGCCAATGCCGTGGAATTCGCGCACGGCCGCGGCTCCCGCGTCTTCGTCACGGTCAACACCTTCGCCCGCGCCGGCGCGGTGGATCTTTGGCGACAAGCGGTGGATGCGGCGGCAGCGGCCGGCGCCGATGCCATTCTGGCATCGGATATCGCCGTACTCGACCACGCCGCCACACGGCACCCAAATCTGCGCCTGCATCTCTCGGTACAGGCCGCCGCCGGTACGCCCGAGGCGATCGGCTTCTATGCGGAAACTTTTGGCATCAAGCGCGCGGTACTGCCACGGGTTCTCAGCGTCGAGGAGATTGCGCGCCTCAATACCGAGATCGATGTCGAGACAGAGGTCTTCGTCTTCGGCGGCCTTTGCGTCATGGCGGAGGGGCGCTGCGCGCTGTCATCCTATGCCACAGGCAAATCGCCCAATCTCACGGGTGTCTGTTCGCCGCCCAGTCATGTCAACTATATCGAAGACGAGGACATGCTGACCGCCAAGCTAGGTGGCTTCACCATCGACCGCTTTGCCCCCGACGAACCGGCCGGCTATCCCACCTTGTGCAAGGGCCGCTTCATTACCAAAGGCTGTGCGTCGCACCTGTTCGAGGACCCAGTCACCCTCAATGCGGCAGCGCTCCTGGTAAGCCTCTATCGCGCCGGGGCCTCTGCCTTCAAGATTGAAGGCCGGCAGCGAGGCAAAGCCTATGTCACCCAAGTGGTGAAAGCCTTCCGCTCCGCGGTCGATTCCCTCGACGATGACGAGGCCGCAGCGGCCGTGGCGCCGCGCCTCGCGACTTTGACCGAGGGTGGTCGCCAGACTGCCGGTGCCTATCGCAAGGTGTGGCGATGAGCGATCGTATTTTGCTCTCACTCGGCCCCTGCTTCTTCAATTGGTCAACGAACGATCTCGCTAACTTCTATGCCCGTATCGCCGACGAAGCGCCCGTGGACCGCGTCTATCTCGGCGAGGTAATTTGCGGCAAGCGCATGCCGTTCACCGATCCCCTATGGCCAGGGCTGATCGAGCGGCTGGAGCGTGCCGGCAAGTCGGTGGTGGTATCGATGCTAGCGCTTCCGACGACGACGCGCGAGCGCGCAGCCATGCAGGAGCTTGTTACGCTCGATCGCGCCGTCGAGATCAACGATGTCTCGGGGATTGCCGCGCGCGAAGGTCGGCCGAGTGTCGCCGGGCCGTTTCTCAATATCTACAACGAGGTCGCCCTGACTGCGCTAGCGGCGCACGGCATCGACTGCTGGTGCCCGACGGTCGAGCTACCGCTTGCGTCAATTACCACTGTGGCGCAGGCCTGCCCCGATATCGAGGTAGAGTTGTTCGCCTTCGGGCGCCTACCGTTGGCCGTCTCGGGCCGCTGTACACACGCGCGCTTACACGGGCTAAACAAGGATTCCTGTGGCTTCGTCTGTGAGAACGACAAGGAAGGCATGGCCGTCGAGACACTTGATGGACGGGCGTTCCTTGCTGCCAACGGTATTCAAACCCTGTCAGCGAACGTACAGTGCACTCTGATGACGACGGAAGCCCTGCAAACCGCAGGCGTGAGCCGATTGCGGCTATCGCCACACAGCGTGGATATGATCGTGGTGGCAAGAATCTATCGCGCGATGCTCGATCGCGAGCTAACCCCGACGGAAGCGGAAAACTGCCTCACCGAGCTTTCGCTCCCAGGCGAGCCGTGCAACGCCTATCTCGCCGGCGAACCCGGCTGGCAGAAGATCCCCGTCTAATCGGCATCCTCAGCCAGAAAGCTGCGCACTTCTTCCGCGAAGCGCGCCCACCCTCAGCTGTTATATGTTCATGAAAGACGGCACTGTAGTCGTCGAGCACGGCGATGGTCACCAACTTGTCATCGCTCATCAGGCGCGAATAGCCCATTACACCCGCCGCTTGGATTCCGGCAACCCGCTCCGTGATGTCGTCTTCGAGTATCCCGTCCTCGCTCACGCCCCAATGCCCCTACGCCAGGGTGAGATAACTCGGTTAGGCGATAGGGTTTTCTCAACTTTGGCGCAATTCAAGATCGCGTCGCGCCATCCCTTTGTCGATCTTGGCGTTATAAGCGCGCACAGCGGCCCCCGGGCCAGGTCGGTAATCCCAGATGCCGGAGACAACGGCGAGAAAGTCGGCACCGGCCTCAACCAAATCGCCGCAGTTCTCTGCCGTGATGCCGCCGATGGCAACGCAGGGTACAGTGACCATAGCCTGCCACCAGCGTAGCAGGTCGAGGTCGGCGCGAGTCGGCGGGATCTTGGTGGCGGTAGGGAAGAAGGCGCCGAACGCGATATAGTCGGCGCCGGCCTCAGCAGCCTCGAGCGCCAGGTGACGGGAGTCGTAACAGCTCACGCCAACGATGGCATCAGGACCGACGGCGGCGCGAGCGTCCGCGTAAGAGCCGTCCTCGGCGCCAATATGCACACCGTCAACGCCGAGCGCAGCGGCGAGGTCAGGCCGGTCGTTGACGATCAGGGCAACGTCGCTGGCGTGGCAGAGGGGACGCGCAGCCTCAACCGCACGCGCTATCTCCGTGTCGTCGACGTTTTTTAAGCGGACTTGCAGGCAGGCGATATCGCCTCCGGCCAGCGCCTCGCCGAGGCGATCAACAAAACTCTCGTCAAGGTGTGGCGGCGTGATTAGGTAGAGGCGGCAGCGGTCTTCCGTCACGCCTTGCCCTGGTAGATCTTGATGATTGTGTCGAGCATAGCCAGTGCTTCCTCCCGCGGGCGCTGGAAGGTGTTGCGGCCAATGATAGAGCCGTTGGCACCGCCGTCGCGAATCTCGCGGATCTCAGTTAACAACCCATCTATGCCTTTGGCCGAGCCACCCGAGAAAACGACTATGCGCCGTCCGTTAAAGGCTGAGGTCATAACGTGAGAGATGCGTGCACTGAGCGTCGAGATATCGATCTTCTCCGCCTCGTAGACTTTACGCGCCTCGTCCTGCTCAATGTGGTCGGTGGGCGGCTTGACCTTGATGATATGGGCGCCGAGCAGGGCCGCCATCTGTGCCGCATAGGCGCAAATATCAACCGCTGTTTCGCCCGCTTTTGACAGGTTACCGCCCCGGGGATAGGACCAGACAACCACGGCAAGACCAACCGACTTTGCCTCTTCCGCCAACTCGCGCAACTCCTCGATCATCTCGAACTGCTCTTCGGAGCCGGGATAGATGGTGAAGCCGATGGCGGCGCAGCCTAACCGCAGGGCGTCGCCAACAGTGCCGGTCACGGCCTGGTCCTTGGTTACGGCGAGACTGTTGGCGTTGTTGACCTTTAGAATGGTCGGTACGGCGCCAGCAAAAGTATCAGCGCCAGCCTCGATCATGCCAAGCGGCGCCGCATACGCACTCAAGCCCGCATCGACGGCCAGCTGATAGTGGTAATGGGGGTCGTAAGCCGGCGGGTTGGATGCAAAGCTGCGTGCCGGGCCGTGCTCGAAGCCCTGGTCTACAGGCAGGATGACAAGCTTGCCCGAACCAGCGAGGCGTCCGTTCATCAGAATGCGCGCCAGATTGGCCTTAGTACCCGGTGTATCACTCTCATAATTAGCGAGCATCTTGCGGACTCGCTGCGTGATTTTCATGCTGCCCTCCCAGTGACTGATCGGCCCCGGTCTAGCCCAGCATGCAGCGCTTTGCAATTACACGCTAGACCCGCGCGCCAGCGGCGAAATCGAAGTACAGCTCGCGCGCGCGGCGAAAGACGGACCCAGGTTGAAAACGCCGTTCGTCGACGCGGGTTACGGGCAGCACCTTGCCGAGATTGCCGGTCGAGAAAACCTCGTCGGCGGCCAGCAATTCCGCCACCGTAACTACCTGCTCGCGCACCTCGATGCCGTCGGCCCGCAGCAGATCACGCACCCGGCGGCGGGTGATTCCCGAAAGAAACGTGCCGTTAGCGGCCGGCGTGATAGCGACACCGTCTTTGGCAAACCAGAGGTTCGAGGTACCGAACTCGACCACCTCACCGCGGCCATCGCGCATGACCACGTTATCGAAGCCTTGCTGCGTTGCCTCGCGCAGGGCCAACGAGGTATTGGGGTAGAGGCAGGTAGCCTTGGCCGCGGTCGGCGCCATGTCCGGATCAGGCCGGCGAAAGCGCGAGACACAGGTGGTAAAACCCCTGGGCTCAGGCATCGACGTCTCGAACAAGGTGAGCGAGAAGCGCGCCCCGCCCTCAGGCATGAGAAAACCTTCCTCGGCGAACAGAGCCGGACGGATATAGAGCTCTGCGTCGTCCGGAAAGCGTTGGATGCCCTCGATTGCGAGTACCGCGATCTCCTCCGCCGTTATCTCGGTCTGCAGTCCCATTACGGCGGCCGAATTGATCAAACGCTGGCAATGGCGGTCGAGGTCAGGCGCCTGGCGCGAAAAAGCACGCGCGCCATCAAACACCATCGCGCCGTGCATGAAGCATTGCGACATCGGCCCGACCACGGCCGGGCTGCCGTCAACCCACTCTTCTTGCCAATAGGTCAGTATTGCCACGACCTTCCTCCTGGCCAGGGCATAGCAGATAAAGGGGGTAACTGAAAAACGTGCAATCTGTAATACCAAGCTGGCAGCCACCCCTGTAGCTGAGGGAATTGGCGTGGTATTTTCTTGCTGGCTGGGTAAGTGCTAATTAACAACGGTTTTGTGTCCCATCGTCTGGTGGCTCGGAATATCGTCCTCTCACACTGAATAACGGCATTCGGGGACGCCAATACGGCATAAGTGATACAACGTTGGTCAAGGCGGTACATGGAAATGAGTTTGGTGTGTTCTGATGAGTCTAGCGTCAGACTGTAGGTAGATTTCTCAGCAAAAAAAGGGGGGGGTAGAAAAGGTATTTATTTTTAGTTAATCGACGATAAATGACAGGAGATATCTCGAAAATAACTAAGAGAAACATGGGTGGTAGTTTACAAATTAATGAGAATGGGCTGGCAACCCAAACCTGGACCGACAATCTTTTTTCTATCACGAAAAAAGTGCATGGATTTCTGCCATTGATGGAGCAGAAATCGGATGGAGAAGAAGCAAATTGCTTTTTGGACTCTTTGTGATTTCTAGCATTCTTCTCATTGGGGAATTGCACATACTCTACGGCAATTTCACTCTTTCTCAATCAGAGACGCTGAAATCTATTCAGAGCACTGACTGGCTGGTAGCATTTGTTATTTTCACAGTTATTTTTTTGGCATTTTTCTACCTTAAAAACGTCGGTTGCTTAGAATTTTTGCTGGAACGATTGTACTTGAAGAGCAGGTAAAGAAGAGTCATCAAGATGCCTTAGAATTTATCAAAAAGCTGGAATTAGCAAGGGATAAATACGAAAATTTATGTAATTTATCTGAAAATAAAACAATAGATAATATAATATTTAATAGAAATCTGGATTAAAATTTCTCGAAACTTCATGAATTTCTAAAAATATTTTAATAATATTTTGGAAATCAAATATAGTTTTTTAAACATATACGAAATTATTTTTCTCACCAACATAGCCTCTAATGGCTCAGAAATTCCTAGGTTATGAGGAGTATCTACCAATTGGAAGAGGGGTCATAATGTTTCAGAGAACGGAACGGTTTGCAAACAGAGGACACTGAGTGCAAACTGAAAAATTCAGAGTGCCCGCATTTCATGCGTTAAAGTGCATAAATTAAATCGGCACACCCAGCGCAAGGAAGGAAGACAGGGGACGATGGGGAGGGGACCACAACAATCATCCCCCGTCTTCCCTGCCCCAACCCGGAGCCGGTGGACCTGTCCGGTGGGTGGAGCGTTTCGCTGGGTGCCCAGGTGGGCATGAGAAACATGGGGCCCAGCTGCGGCGAGCGCTTGACCAAAGCTGGGTCAGGACAAGGTCATTTTGTGACAAAAACAAGGCGACACTGGTCTGCTAGGTCGGCGTGAGTTAGCCTAAGCTCATGACAGCGCTCGCCAATTTCGCAACCTGTGCGCTACATCGCCTACCCGCCGAGATGGCCCACCGGATTGCCGTCAGCGCCCTTGCCGCCGGCCTTGGCCCGCGCGCGGCAACCGACCCGTCCGCTCTCAGTGTCAAGCTCTGGGGGCTCACCTTCCCCAATCCTATCGGTATCGCCGCCGGCTTCGATAAAGACGCCGAAGCCTATGCTGGGTTGCTGCGCGCGGGCGCGGGATTCGTGGAAGTCGGCACAGTGACGCCACACCCGCAGGGCGGCAACCCGCGCCCGCGCCTCTTTCGTCTACCCGCCGACGGCGCCGTAATCAACCGCATGGGCTTTAACAACCGGGGCATGGCAACGACGGCCCAGCGCCTTGCGAGGCGCGACCGGAGCGCCGGCATCGTCGGCGTAAATATCGGCCGCAACAAGGACGGCGACGACAGCGACTACAAAACCTGCTTCAAGACCATGGCGCCACTCGCCGACTACATCACCGTTAATGTCTCCTCGCCCAACACCTTGGGTTTGCGCCAATTACAAGGCCGCGACGCCCTCTCCGCCCTTATCGAATCCCTGCAGGAGGCGCGAACACGCCTCGGCCTGACCCTGCCGCTGCTGGTCAAGATCGCGCCCGATCTCACCCATGAGCAGCGCCAGGACATCGCCGACGTAGCACTATCGAGCGACCTCGACGGCTTGGTCATCAGCAACACCACGATCGCCCGCGCAGATACCCTGCAAAGCCGCGCCCGCAGCGAGAAAGGTGGCCTAAGCGGGCGCCCCCTCATGGCACCCTCAACAGCCCTGCTAGCAGAAATGCATCAGCTCACCGAAGCCAAGCTCCCCCTCATCGGCACCGGTGGCATCGCCAGCGCCGCAGACGCCCGCGCCAAGATCGCGGCCGGCGCGACGCTTGTACAGCTCTATACAGCGCTGACCTATCGGGGTCCCAGACTGATCAGAGAAATCAAGCGAGGGCTGGCAACCGCCTAGGCCTGCTCCGCCTCTATGACGCCGCGGCGTACGGCGCGGGTTTCAGTGAAAAGCTCTTCAAGAAAGTCGCCTTCGCCGCGGCGTATAGCACGTTGTACGCGCGTCAGGTCCTCGTTGAAGGTGGCCAGCATCTCCAGCACCGCCTCGCGGTTGGCGAGAAAGACGTCCCGCCACATGACCGGATCTGAGGCAGCAATGCGGGTGAAGTCGCGAAAGCCCCCGGCAGCGTATTTGATCACTTCCTTCTTGGTGCGGTCCTCAAGATCGCTGACCGTGGCTACAATATTATAGGCTATCAGATGGGGAATGTGCGAGGTGATAGCGAGCACTACGTCGTGATGCTCCGGGTCCATTATATCGACGCGACTACCGATAGCGCGCCACAGCGCCGCGACGCGCTCTATTGCGGCCGCATCGGTCTCAGGCGTCGGCGTCAGCACGCACCAACGGCCCTCGAAAAGCTCGGCAAAGCCTGCATCGGGCCCGGAATGCTCGGTGCCGGCGATGGGATGGCCGGGCACAAAACTGACACCATCCGGCAGCAGTGGCTGCACTACTTTGATCACCGAGCCTTTGACTGAGCCCACATCGGTGACGATGACACCGGGCGCAAGACCCGGCGCGATGGCCGCTGCGACGGAACCACTCGCGCGCACAGGTACGGCGAGGACCACCAGATCGGCGCCACTCGCGCACTCGGCCGCATCGTCGAACACCACATCAACGATGCCGAGCTCCGCCGCACGAGCGCGGGTCTCGGCACTGCGCGAGGTTGCCACGACCTCAACCGCCAGGCCATGCGCACGAATGGCGCGGGCCAGCGAGCTCGCGATAAGACCGATACCGATCAGCGCGACGCGCTGAAACAATGGCTCAGCTGTGTCAGACATCACGCCTCGGCTATGACACAGGCCGGGCATAGGCGCCTAGAACGACAGCGCGCACGACAGCTTCACCGGCATGGTTGCGATAGGCTTCGAGGCGGCGATCGTCGCGCGCTAGGAAGCCCTCGACCGAGACCAGATACATGGCATACCCCTCTTTCTCGGGATCTTGCCAAGCGGCCATCCAGTGGACATCGAGACCGCTTTCTGCAAGACCTGTGAACACCTGGTCGCGACTAATGTCGGCAACGCGCTCTATGCCGACTAGGCTGACATCGTCCTCGGTCTCCTCTGGCTCGATCATGGCGACGGCAAAGGCTACCGGCAGATCACCTTCTCCCATCCTCTCGTAAAAGGGAAGCCGAGCAATGATCTTTGGCGCACCCTCACCATCGACAACCAGAGCCCGCCACCAGGGGTCGGACTCCTCACCTTCAGGCACTGGTAAAATGCCAACAGAAATATTGCCATTCCTAATATCCGAGACAATCTGGCTCACCGCTGAGTATTTGTGCAGCGGCGTGCCGACACCGAATTGATCCTGTGCCAGTCCGCAATATATATCGAGACCCTCTGGCGCAAAGGTGGCAATACTAAAATCACCTTGCAATGCTACTTGAGCTGAGAGCAGCTCACGCCAGATACGAACCAGCACCGGCCGCGGGAAGGGGCCGGAATGCCGCGCGAGAAGACGCCGTAGAATAGCCGCCTCGCGACCTGGCCTGAGCGCAAGCGTTACTACCTCGGAACGCCGCTTGAGAGCACCAACCTCGGACACGATATCTGTCCGGCGCATCAAGAGGTCGTGAATCTGATCGTCAATCCGATCAATCTCACGGCGCAGATTA
>Ga0066828_10001041_pt1 | contig 11708 bp, 9 predicted proteins | sample ETNtaG_24_FD_65497 | JGI IMG/M metagenome (GOLD analysis project Ga0066828, IMG submission 65497) | Marine microbial and viral communities from oxygen minimum zone, Eastern Pacific Ocean - ETNP201306SV47 | ecosystem: Environmental > Aquatic > Marine > Oceanic | place: Pacific Ocean: Eastern... | reverse complement strand
TGACCCTATAATGATTGGCGTGTCTTTGAATTCATTTGCAGCTGCTGCTGTGAAATATCTAAGGGCACGTTTTGTGGAACCGTAAACACTGATCCCTTTTTGAAGTTGTCCATTGCTTCCAAAGCCTTCGAACATATATATTTGACCAGAACCTTGTTCGAGCATTCTTGATGAAACGATTCTTGTTGCTAGAATCGTGCCTGTCAAATTCGTATCAATCGTTCTGGTAATTTCCTCGTAACTCAATTTTTCCAAACCTATTCTCGAGGTAGCTGCGCCCGCATTATTGATCCATATATCAACAGTCTTGAATCTCTCGACGGCTTTGTTCCAAACATTCTCAATGGAATCGGTTTCTTCCACCAAGCATGGAACACCGATTACATTTTCATTATGGCCAAGGCTCTTCAGACCTTTCTCAACGCTTTCATGGCTGGTACCCGTGACGACAACATTGTGCCCCCTAGATAGGAATTCTTTGGCCATCCCAAGTCCAATGCCTCTAGTGCTTCCTGTGATAATGACTGTCTTTTTCATATTCAACTCCTTTGACTCTATTCTATTCCCTCATTATTACGTCTCAAAGCAAAGTTTGTGATTAATGCAATAACAGGGATTCCAAGAATGGCACCCGTGAACAGTGGCGCAGAGGCATTGACCTGACTGAATAAAATACCAGAGAATGTTGGTCCGAGAATTCTGCCAAGCGCACAAGCCGATTGATATTGACCTAAAAATAAACCTTTTTCATTGGCATTCGCACTTTTAGAGACCAGACTTGACAAGCTTGGGTTGAACATCGCCGCACCGCAACCGTAGAAAAATAAGCCAACCCAAAGCACTGAAACACTGATTGCGCTGCCGATCAGGGAGAGGCCAATCATCATAAAAATCGCTGCTACTTGAACAAGTCTTATTTCGCCAAGCCATTTTGTAAGTGGTCCAATGAGGCCTCCTTGTATCACAACCGAGATCAAACCAAGCATGAAAAAAACACTGCCGATATGGGTTGGTCCATACATGAACAAGCGATTGGCCCAGAGAGGAAAGATGGCTTCCATAAGCGACATGCCCGAATAGAAGAATAATCCACACAAGGCAAGCATTATGATTTTTTCTCCAGGTCTGAATGTTTCTTTTTTGAAGATGCTGAAAAGACCCTTTATTGTTTTTCTGTCACTGTCAGGAAGGGATTCTTTTAAAAAGAATATTGCACCAATCAAAGCAATGACATTGATGCCCGCGCCCGAGAGCGCTGTCAGAACATAATTTGCATTCTCGACATCATTGCCCGCTAAGAAGCCTCCGATTGCAGGCCCTGTCATAAATCCAAGACCAAGCGCTGCACTGACTTTACCCAATCCAGCCGAACGACTTTCTTCATCTGTGATGTCTGCCACATAGGCAAAGGCGATGGAAATATTTCCAGCCATTAATCCGGATAAGATTCTGCTGATGATCACCATTGTCAATGTTTCAGCAAAGGCCAGCATTACATATGAAAACGATGAACCAACCAAGCTGATAATCAAAACTTTTTTGCGTCCTATGGAATCGCTGAGCCTTCCCCAGAATGGGGAGGCAATGAATTGACCCATAGAAAAGACTGCCATGGTTAATGTAATTATTTCTGGAGAAGCGCCGAGCCTCTCAGCATAAAATGGAAAGAGCGGCAATATGATGCCAAACCCCATTAATCCTATGAATGTCACTAAAAATATAATCAACATTTATTCAAATACCCCCTTATAAAGGATTCATCACTCCAAAAAAGACCATATGTTTGTAAAAATACAACAAATCAGTGATCCAATAGGCATTCCTATCCGAACTATTCACTTTTATTGACATTTAAATGCATTTAGAATGAAAGCCATCAAATTCGCAAGTATTTAAAACTGCTATCCAGAATTTAACAAGCATTTTTATTTATCAGGGGGAATTTGAGGAAATTAAATTTAATAACTTAGGGCATTACACATGACGAAATACGCAAATAGAGGATTGATAGCAATTGTCTCAATGATAATGTTGCTGCCAGTCACTGAGATTTTTGCTCAGTCGGTTATAGAAGAAATAACCGTTACAGCGAGACAAAGGGAAGAGTCTCTTAGAGATGTTCCCGGCACTCTAACCGTTCTAACGGCAGATCAAATAGAAAGATCTGGCGTTCAGAGAGCAGCAGATTTTATAAACCTAACTCCAGGAGTCACAATTGTAGACACTGCTGAGGTCGGAGATACACAAGTCAGTATCAGGGGGCTCAATGGTGCTCGTGATGCTGAAACCAGTTTCGGCCTTATCATTGACGGCATTGTGATGACAAACCCTGCGGCCTTAAATAGAGAATATCTGGGATTGTCTCAGATTGAAGTATTAAAAGGACCTCAAGGCGCACTCTATGGCCGTAATGCATCTGCAGGTGCCATCATAGTATCAACAGAGATGCCAAGTGATGTTCCTAGGTCTGTCGCAAAAGTTTCGATTGGCGATGATGCAACGTATGCAATTACTGCCAAAACAGAAGGGCCAACACCACAGGGTGGCGCATTCAGTGCGATGATTAATTACAACACCACGGATGGTTGGAGAGAAAACAGCTGGACAGGGTGTGATGATTGTATCGATCAATACAAGTCCTATGACATCGTTACAAGATATGTCGGTGATTGGGATGAAAACACAACCATCGATGCAAAACTTCGATACGGTGAAGTGGATACCTCTTCAATTGCATTCAATGCAGTTTTTGCTCTTCCAATCTTCGAGGCATATTTAGGGATTCCTACACTTTATGAAGATGTGAATGACCATAATTTTGAATTTGTGAACAACATCGATCATTTCAATGATCAGAAATCAACAGAGTTTTCAGTCAAGATGGAAAGAGAGCTTGATTGGGCAACTTTGAGCGGTTGGACACTTTACAGCGATATTGATAATGCATTTGGTGCCGATGGCACAAGTGGCGCATTCGGTTTCTACTTCGGCGATCAATCATGCTTAGATTCTCTGGCTGAGATTGTAAATGCTGGACAAGGGTTCTCATTGCCTTCACCACAGTATATTGCATCTCCTGATCCATCTGTTCCTAACGGGTTGTTGCTTGGACCGTATACCCCAACAAGGTGTGATGGCACTCAGTATCAAGTCAGGAATCAAGAAGACATCAGTTTTGAAATTCGTTTAACTTCACCCGATGACCAAGACATTAGATGGTCAGCCGGGATGTATTATTTGGATGTTTCAAGAGAAGTTGGCGTCAACCAAGGAACCGATAAAGGCAAAGGTATTACTGCAAGAATGTACGTTGCTCCCAATGGAAACAACCCAACTGAACAAATGGTATGGGATGATTTTGACAATGAAGTAACTGCACTTTTTGCATCGGTGAACATTGATGTAAGCGATACCGTTGAATTGTCTATCGCTGGACGATACGACAAAGAAGACAGACGTGTGCACAGTCTTGTGCCTACAGGTGTATCCTCAACGTATATCGACTGTGATGGACCCCCATATGAGGGTGGCCCACTTAACACAGGTCTTTGTAGCAGTTCATCCATTCCAGATCAAAGTCGATCTTTTGAAGCATTTCAGCCTAAAATCAGTCTGACTTGGGATGTGAATGACGATTTGACTCTTTTCACAAGTTGGGGTGAAGGATTCAAGAGTGGTGGTTTTAATAACTCAGGATCGAGAGCAACGATTGATACTTTTATCAATCCGCTTAACCCTGGATCGCCTGTTGCAGTGACTGACGTCTACGAGAAAGAAACCAATGATTCACTAGAGGTTGGTTTTAAAGCAAGACTCGCTGGCAATAGAGTCAGTGTTGAAGGCTCATACTTCGATACAAGCGCCAAAGATCTTCAATTCTTTGAGTTTATCGTTGGACCATTTGGACTCTTAAGAATCGTTGAAAATATTGACGAAGCAGAGATGGATGGTTTTGAACTTGCTATTTCAGCCATCGTTAATGACAACATCAGTGTTTATCTATCGGGTGCTCAAATTGATAGTGAAATCATTAAAAACTCTGTCCGATCAGACAGTGTGGGCAATGATGTGCCATATCATGCAGAGCATACCTATAACGCGGGCATCTCACTGGATTATCCAATGGCGAATGGCAGAGAGTTTTTTGCTCAGCTTGACTATGCAGTCGTTGGACCAACTTGGTTCCATGTGATGCAAGAGAACAACTCTAGAGTATCACTATTCGGCGTGCCAATGGCATATGACAAAACTCAAAGAGACGAGTATGACACTGTTAATTTGAGAATGGGAATCAAGGCTGATAATTTAACCATTGTCGCCTATGCTAAGAACCTTACTGACGAGGATTATCTGGCAGAAGTGATTCCTGCTCCTGAATTTGGTGGATCATTCGCGCATCCTGGCACCCAAAGAAGAGTGGGCGTTGAATTGATGTATGAGTTCTAAACTGAAAAAACACCAAAGAAAATCAAAAGCCCCGGAAACGGGGCTTTTTTTATTTCATCAATAGGGTCGTTTTAGATAGTTACCTTTTGGTTCGCCAATCACTTCTTCATTGTCATAAATACAATTCCCCCTGAGGAAAGTTGTCGTGACTTTTGCATCAAGTTCTTGCCCTTCAAAAGGCGTATAACCTTGGCCAGACTCTGACTCTTCAGCCCTTATAGTCCAGTTGTGGCTTGGATCAACGAGTGCGATATCTGCATCTAAGCCCACTTCAATATCGCCCTTGTTTCTAAGGCCATATCTTCTTGCAGGATTCAGGCTTGTCAACTCAGCCATTTTATTGAGTGATAGCCCTCTTTTTCGACCTTCACTCACAAGTGCTGAGAGCAGGTATTCTGTTCCGCCGAAACCAGATTTTGCAAGCCAAATGTTTTCTGAATCATCTGAATCGACTTTATCCTCATGTTTGCAACACGCATGATCACTGCAAATCCAGCTGATATCACCATTCATAACACTTTCCCAAAGGTATTCAACATCCTCTCGAGGCCTAATCGGAGGATTCACTTTTGCAAGATTCCCAGTTTCGGCATCCACATCTAAAATAAGATGTCCAATGGTGACTTCACGTCTAAAATTAATATGAGGGAATACGGTCTGCATTTGCATTGCTGCATCCACTGCTTTTTTTGAAGTCAAGTGTAATAGGTTGATGTTCGGCAATTCAGTTTCATTTGCCAAGTAAGAAGCAATAAATATTGCAAGACCTTCAGAATGCGGCGGTCTTGATGCACTGTAAGCTTTCAGGCCAGATAACTTATTTTCATCTTGCACCATTTTGGTATATGCCGCCATGATTTCTGCAGTTTCACAATGCAAGCTTAGACTGATGTCATCTTTTTTGTCTGGGAATTGAGTGATCGCATCTTGAACGCCTCTCATGACGAATTCAAAATGAGCGATATCGTATTTCTCTTCGGGACTGATCATTAAAAACTCGTGTTGATTTGACGATGCGCCATGAAGACCATGCCCCCCATAAAACATGAAGATCTTGAAAGAGGTGACTCCAAATTCATCAATAAGTTCTGGAATTTCAGAGATGTGTTTCTTATCCATTGGAGCAAGGTGATACGCGTAATCGACATAAAAATTATCATTCGATAATTCAAAAACATCAGGCATAAAATCTCGATATGGGCCGCCTTTATTGAGGTAATAACCTCCGGTTCTCATATAGTTCAAGCTTGAAGTCACACCACCCATTGCTGCTGCCCGACTCTCAATGACTGCGTCTTTATCTAGAGCATTATATATTCCGGTATGCATATGTGCATCAACCAATCCAGGAAAGGCCAGCTTGTCTTTTCCATCATATATTTCATTCGCTTGCTCGGGGTCTATATTGCTTTCAATCGCAGCAAATTTTCCTTCTTTTATTGCGATGTCTTGTTTCTCAACCTCATCGGATAGAGGTTTGACAACTTGTATATTTTTTATGACAAGATCGTATAGTTTTTCGCTCAATTTAACTCCCCTTGTTATTCTTCTTCAAATCCTAGATTTCCAGGATTGATTAAATTTTTTGGGTCCAATTCTTTCTTCAGTAGATTTAAAAACTTTCTTGTGCTTTCTGTTCTTGTTTTGAGATAGGGATAATCTTTTCCTATCTGAAAGTGAATGGCCCCATTGTTTCTTGCATTTTCCTCAAGACGATCTTTGATTTCATGAACCAGTTGATAGCCCTCAGGATTCCTCTCAAAGGTTGGAATATTTTCCAAATCAAGGGGGTAGACCTTTTTGTGGTAAATGGATTGCTCGTCTTTCCAGTGGAAAGTAGGCTCATAAAGAAAAGCGTTACTGTCTATAAACGAAAACATCATGTTCATTGAAACACCATGTTCATTCATTTTCTCTTCATACTCTGACATCAATGAAACATAGTCTTGATTGTGTTTTAAGACTTTTGAGAATGGCAGAACGGAGTGTGTTGGTTTCCATAATTCTCCATTTGGACCGAGGATCGGTGTCAGTTCCATAAAAGGGTTTGCATGAAGGTATACAGGGATACTATTGGCAACTTCTTTCCCATGCTTTTGAGCGATCTTTCTTACTTCTGCCAATTTTATTTTGGCTTCTTTTGTATTGATGCCTTCAGTTGTAAAATGCCCAGAGTAGGCCGCATTCTTAAGAAATCCTCTTCCAGCAAGACCCATTTTCATGAGTTGAGTGATTCCATCAAATGGATTCTTTGAAGACTCCATAATGGATTTTGCAGCAGCAAATGCACTGGCATTTTCCATTTCCATGATTGCAGTTTTTTGCTTCCTTGGATCCAGCCCATGATTATCTGAAACCAATCCAAGTTTTGATATATCTCTCATTGCATAGAATAAATCATCGAAGTTTTTGAAACCGAATGAGCAAGCTCCAAATCCTTCTGGGTATTTTTTAAGTTTAAGACTGATTCTAGTTTTAATTCCTAGGGCACCCGAGTCTCCTAAAAAGAGACCCCCTAAATCAGGTCCATAATGCCTAAAGAATCTTGACGACTCTGCATCACTCCCCTGAGAACCTGTTTCAATCACTTCCCCTTTTCCTGTTATAACTTGTAGGCTTGAAAGTGAATCTGCTGAAACTGCATTATTCGTTCCATGACTAATTGCATGAAAAGACAATGACCCTGCGATCGTCGCTACTCTCCCTGAAAAGGGACCCCAATGAGGTGTCCTTAATCCAAGTGGCTTTAAGGCTTCATAAAGCTCCAACCATGTGACACCAGGCTCAACAGTGACATACATGTCCTCTTCATTTATTTCGATTTCTTTTAGTCTTTGAGTATCAATGATGATTGTATTCTTCCTGACAGGAAGGTAGCTACTGGTATAAGAGGCGCCTCCTCCTCTTACTGACATCGTCACATTATTCTCAACACAAACTTTAACTAACGAAATTAGCTCATCAGCATTTTTCGGTCTGACAACAGCTATCGCTTGCTCTTTCGCTGTTTCGAAAATATCCGTCGAATAAAATAAAAGTGAATCTTGATCTTGGAGTACATTGTTGCTGCCAATTAAGTCAGCAATTTCCTGTATGCTATTTTCAGTTGAATCCATTAATAAAAAGCTTATTTTAAAGTGATTTGAGGTAATAGATTATATCCTTTGAGGTGAACACATGCTAAGTTATTTAGTCAAAAAAAACATGAATATTTCTTCAAAAAAAGCTTATATAGATAGCAAATATGGTCAACTCCATTACCAAGTAACTGGCATAGGAAGCCCATTGATTCTTTGTCATCAATCCCCCAGTTCTCTTGATATGTTTTCAAATGCATTTCAACCATTGGCAAAATTTGGTTTCCAAGTGATTGCCATTGATACGCCAGGTTATGGGCAATCTGACGCTCCCAAAGAGCAACCATCCGTTACTGATTATGCAAGCTGTGTTTCAGACTTGATCAATGCATTAAGTTTAACCAAGGTTTCTTTACTGGGACATCATACCGGAGCTTCTATTGTTGCTGAGTTATCAACAATGATTCCAGAAAGGATCGAAAAATTAATTCTTAATGGGCCGCCATTGCTTAATGATGAAGAGAGACACACTGTAATGTCAATGATTGAAAAAGCACCAAAAATGATAGTTCAAAAAGATGGAGCACATTTGATGGAGCTATGGGAAAGAAGAAAGAACTTCACACCCGGATGGACAGATTTGGATTCAATGCATAGAGGAATCATCCAAATGTTGAGAGTAACGGGAGATGAAATTCATGGATTTAAGGCAGCATTTTCTCAAGATCTTGAGACTGTTTTATTATCAATTCAAGTTCCAACAATGATCCTGACCAATACAGGAGATGATATTTATTTTGCAGCACAGAGAGCTTCATTACTCAGGCCTGATTTTAAATTCACGGAACTAGAAAAAGGCACACATGATATTGTTGATGAACAAACCGATAATTGGGTAGAGTCCGTCGTAGAGTTTTTGCAGAATTGATTAATATGGTTTCTGATAAAATGAAAAATACTTTGAGGAATCTTTTAGCCTTTATCTTTCTTTTTGCTATGGGTTATTTCTTTCTGATGGGTTCGCAAACAAAGACCCCTGAAGAGTTTGAGAAAGAATTTATTGCCAAGTATGACGCATGCATCATGAGAGCAAAAAATCGATGTGATGAAGATATGTCTCAAATGGCTTGTACTGACTTTGCAAACAATCGATGTGAAACATTCCTTGGCACCAAGGCAAACCCAATCATCAAATAGCTTATTTCACTTACTTGCAAGTCTGCTTGAGATAATCCAAAGGACTATACCTGAAAGCACAGTTAAAACGCTCAATGCTGCAAAAATTCTAATTAACCAATGGGAAAAGTCATCACGGTCTCTATAGTCCATGATATGAAGTGACCATAGGAAATCCCATGCTCTCCAGAGCGTGGTTCGAATTGCCATAATGTCTCCTGTGACCGGATCAATATAAACAACACCGCTTTCTGGTTCTTCGATTCTCACTCGAAAAAGTGGTAAATCTCTTCCCCTGTACTCCGAACCAATTTTGGGTTCATTGATTAGATCTACACCCATCGGGTTCAGTGTGGTTTTATTCCTGACAATCCAGATTGCTTCTGACATCTTAATGGATTCTAGCGGCTCACCATTAGAAGCATTAAATATCTCAGTTTTCCGGACATCCGATTCTATCTGGTAAACCCAATTCTCGGCTCTTTTTTTTAGAGTCACTTTAAAGTTCTGTTCCATTAATGTATTGCTATCTGAGATTATGCGATTCAACGATACAAGATTATTTGGTTTTAAATTTTGAGCAAGGTTGTCTTGATTGAGTCGGTATTGCTCACCCCTTACATCAGTGATATCTGGTACGGTAAAAAAAAGACCTGATAGTGTCCAAAGCAATAGTTGGATTGACGTAATGAGGCCCAACCATCGGTGCCATCCTCTCATTTTCTTTTTCAAGTCAGTGCTCATTTTCCTGCATTTGAGGTTTTCCAGCTTCTAGCCCAATAAACAAATGGAGTATCAAAAGCCGCAATGCCTACTTTGAACATCATTTTTACGAGACCCAGTTCTATTGCTGTATCGAGATCCACCACGCCCCACCAGACCACAAAGGAATAGATTGTAGTATCGATTGTTTGTGAGGCCATTGTTGAAAGATTATTACGAAGCCATAGATGCTTACCATTGGTCCAATTTTTGATTTTATGAAAACACCAAACATCAAACCGCTGACTGATTAGATAGGCAAATAGAGAACCAATAATGAACCTCGGTGTGAAATCCAATATCCTTACAAACGCATTATGGACCTCAGTTGAGAACATTTCATCATTTTGAGTCGATGGAGAAAACAAAAGGGAAATGCTTAACATAATGAGAACAATCACACTGATACTAAACCCCATCATCACCGCTTCATTGGCAGCATTTTTGCCAAATTTTTCACTCATTAAATCTGTTGCGAAAAAAATACTGGAATAGAAAATTACACCCAAACTGGTTTGCATTCCTAAGATCACAGTCAATTTTGGGCCCTGAAGGTTCGCTAAAAGGATTGATAGGACAATGCATGCCAATAATCCATTCTTCCCAAAATATCGATACATGAGCACTGTAAAACCAAGATCAAGAATCAATACCATGAAATATAGTAAATCTTGTTTGTCTGCAAAAAAGAGTTGTGTGGATGGATCAAACATTTGTTACATGTATATTTTTTTAAGATTCAGATTCCTTTTGAGGACATCATCCAATAAACTGAAGATAAATTAAAGGTAGAATTATTGAGACAGTACAAAAGGGGATAGAATGATCACTATTGGATATTCACTTATTGCAGTACTTGCAGCAGCCTGCTTGGTTTTTGCAGCAAGAGCCTACCTAAATGAGCCGAACAAGATGCTGCTTTTAATCCTTTGTCCAACCTCTCTGCTTTGGTTCGATTCCTTTGTTATTGCAATGGGCCAATACGTGGGGGAGGGAACCCTGCTTTTGTCAGCTACCTATATTCGATACACAGCTCATTGGCTAATGTTACCTCTTCTTTTTATCGTGGCAGGTATGATATTGCGAGGGGCTGACTTTAAATTTGCATCCAGTAAATATGTGATGGGAGCATTTTGTTTTCTTGCTGTATTTTTTATGATTGAGGACGTCAGACATATTTTTATCGTGGATTTCTATCCCGCATGCTACGAAGAAACATTAAGGTATGTGACAAGAGTTCCGGTCGGACAGGCATGCTATCCAGAATTAGAAGGCTTAGGCACCCCAGTGCCTCCTTTTGCACCCATATTACTTACGATGATACTTTTGATTATTGGAATCGCAATATGGGTTAAGCATAAATGGCCTTGGCTTACAGTGGGCTGCGTGATCATGTTTCTTGCCGCACAACCAACCTCAATAGGACCAATTCTTAGTAATGCCGGCGAGCCTTTTTTTACCTTTGCCCTTACATTGGCTGCGATTAAGTTTGGAAGCAAGTCTAAAAAAGAGACGTCTCTGCAATAAATAAAGATTAAAAATTAATACCTCTGTCTTGGGAAAGTGGAAAGATTGAAATTGGCTCTCCTTTTTGAATGTTTTCAACGCCTTCAGGAATCATTGCCCAACAGTTGGCATCTCTAAAAGGCTTCACTTTGAACGACTCTTGGCCAGACATGACTTGAGTATGTATTTGACCACCCATGTCGACATGGGCAATAGCTTTAGCGAATAAACAAAACTTCTTTGATTTTTTGTAATCTGAAACACTGATGCTACCGATCGGTTCCTCAATCTCTCTGCCTTGAAGGACTCTTAATCCTTGAGAAGCTAAAAACCTAAAACCTACTGCCACAGAGACTGGATTACCAGGTAGGCCAAAAACAATTTGACCATCTGGAAATTTGGCCATCAAGACTGGTTTTCCTGGCCTGATCCAAAGTTTATGAAAGAGTATTTTTGCACCCATTTCAATTAAGGCTGCTGGAATGAAATCAGCTTTACCAACTGAAACACCGCCACTGGTTAAGATAAGATTGGCACCCTTATTTTTCAGTTCCTGGATTTTTTCAATGATTAGATTTATTTCATCTCGTGCATGGAGATTTTCTACGCACTGGAATCCCATTGATTGAGCTGCAGATTCCAAGAATGGACCATTTGTATTTGGAACAGATGAAGGTGAGTCTGTGCCCAACTCATTGCCTGTTGTCAAGATTCCGATGGAGGGATTTTTAAAGACCTTGA
>Ga0066828_10001036_pt1 | contig 11739 bp, 8 predicted proteins | sample ETNtaG_24_FD_65497 | JGI IMG/M metagenome (GOLD analysis project Ga0066828, IMG submission 65497) | Marine microbial and viral communities from oxygen minimum zone, Eastern Pacific Ocean - ETNP201306SV47 | ecosystem: Environmental > Aquatic > Marine > Oceanic | place: Pacific Ocean: Eastern... | reverse complement strand
ATTAACACCCGAAAATAAAAATGACTCCCGGGCCGGAGTCATTTCCTTCCCGGTTTAGCAGTTTCTTTTGAGCCGCCTGCAAGTTGGGTTAAAGCACGGCCATAACGTTGGTTAAAGTTAATGCTTTTACATTAATTTTAGAAGAGTTTATTAATTATTTATGATCAATATTTGGCATATTCAGTTTATTATATTATTGAGTTCAATGGCAGAATTAACATCATCAATCGTTATTTTACTTTCACCTATTTCCTCGCCAATATGCATAGCAGAATTTCTTTTACCCCATATTTTATGCGCTTTATTCATTATTATTGGTTCAATTTCTGCAGCGGGCATTAATTTTGCTAGAATTTGTCCCTTTTTCACGTCTGTTTTAAGTTTATCTAATTCATTCTTATCTAATTTTTTGGATACCTTTTTCCATAGTAAATGCTCAAAATAACGCATAGCAAGTATAAGCGCCACTTCCGGGTCCTTTTCCTTAAGTATTTTTGATTTCAGGTCATCATCTATATTGTCACCCCAGATCTCATTAAGCAGGTTTTTTACACGCATGTGAAGAATATCAGGATCATTTAAATATTCGACCCATAGTTGATCGGTTAATTGCGGATCATAATCAGGTATTCTATATTTCATTTGATGTATGGTCCACAGTGCTTTTTCCAAGTCAAATACTTTCATTTCGCATTTTTTGGCCAGGGTCTGGAAATCATTAAAATAACGCAGGAGTGTATCCACCTTATCGCTACGTCGTCGAAACCCAATCATATGCTCTGGCGGTGGCGCAATAATGCAATATTTTTCAGGTATCAAAAACGCTAGGATCACAGAAACAATTTCAATATTCTTGATAGTATTTACCATGTTAGTTATTAAACGTTCCTCTGCATTTTTAACAGGCGAATTGTCATACACAAACATCAGGTCATCTTTGATTTCATCTGCAAGTTCTTCCATCTCTTCATCATTTGGTATTCCCCAGGTTCTACTGTAATTCCAATGACTATCCGAAAGTATTTTCTTTAATTGGGTAGCTGTAACGCTATGGCGGGCTTTTGTCCTTTTCAGGTAATCTTCCAACTCGGAGTGCTCGGCGGGACGGTCATAGCATTCTCTGTATACATTATTAAAAAGTACGGTGGATAACTCTTTAACTTTTGAAATCATTTAATGTTATTAAGATACATTAGTTACCTGGAAATATTCGCAAATGGCAACATGCCAAATTCTTTTTCAAATTGATGAATAAGCTGTTTTTCAACATCCCTTGGTTCTTGAATTGTAGTCTTCCAGCATACGATAAGGTCCATATGGTTCTCCAACTGCCAGATATAACGGCCACCCCAATGGCCAACGGGCTCACCCTGCCCAAATCGCATATATTGCCTGATTCGTTTTTGCAATGTTGCCCTTGATGTCATCCCACCAGCTTTACCAATGTACACTACTGGTGATTTATAACCCGCTTTCTGCATTAATTTTTGAATAGATACCGTAGGGTTTCTACCTTTAAAGTGGCCACCCACATTTTCAGATAAAAACTGAAGACCCTGATCACTATTATTTAAAACAAGATATATGCCTTGGGTGGCATTTATCTCTATACACCGACTTTTCATTAAATTCAAAGTTGTAACAAAACCCTCAAAGCCTGAAGCTTTGATGTCATCCATTGTGTTTAATTTCATACATCAAACCCTTTGATTTTTCATTTTAGTCTATTTTTCTTATATCAAAACTACTTCTTATTACGCAAACAAAAAACCCCGCTGCTGCGAGGCTCTTGCTTAAATCCTTTGGGTGGGAGTTAGCCTTTGAGTATACTTTCAAGATACTTTACTGTGTTTTTCCTAATTCGTGCTTCAAAATTTGATAAAGTAATAGTGATATATTCACCTTCATCCGATACTTCTACTGATTTACCATAATGTATTTCTCGATGACAAGTTGGACATACAAGAATAATATTATCTGAACATAATGAATCAGGCGATTTTGATGAAATTTGATTTAGGTGATGTGCTTCAATAAACCTTGATTTATCGTTTTTAATGAATCCATCCCAATTACAAATCTGACATTTGGGCTCAAGAATTGATTTAAGAGAATTTGTAATTGATGTACCACGGTCAATTAATCTTTGAATTTTTCTTTCTCGAATTTCAGGTTTAACTCCGATATATTTTCTGTTTAATGATTTTATAGTTTTTATAGGATTCTTGCTGTTTTCTATTATTGATAAATCTTCTAAAATAGAATCATTTGTTTCAGATCTTTGGAGTATTGCATCGAAAGCACCGTAAGATATTTTTCTTATAGAATTTTGCCAAGATGGGTTAGGTTTTTGTCTAACATCAAAATAATCAATTGATTCTATAAAACCACCGCTTTCGTTATATATAGGTACTTTTTTATTGAAAGGGACTCCTTCAATAATTTCGGCATAGTAGTATTTCCCATTTTCATCCGGTTCAACTTTGCCAATTATTCCTGTACCAAAATAATACCTATTTTCTCTTTTGTATCTATCACCTTGGTAATAAATAAATCTATCCCCTGGCTTAATTTGGTTTCTGTACCGCTTTGGGAAATGGTAAATAGAAAAAGGAATATCTTCATATTCTGATTCATAGTCAATTCTTTGTGAAAGGATTATTAGCATATATTGATTCAATGCCTAACCGTTAATATTTGATAGGATTTAATAATTTAAGATTTCTTTCTTTAATTGCTTTTAATGATTATTCCCAATTTTCCTAATAATGTTTATTTACTAAATCCTTTTTCTCTGGCTGAATATAGAATTTTACTGGCAATCTTCATTTGTGGAAATGAAGGCGCTCCATTCTTTTTGATAGCTTTAATAATGTTTTTTGAGAAATCCCTATCTTTTATTGATAATTTACCAGTTTTATCAATCCAAGATACAAGATCTCCCCATAACTCTAAATCAGTAAAGTCTTCAAAATTAATTTCTTTGGGTTTTAGTGTTGTTTCGGCCTGCTGTTGTACAATATCTTCTATTGGCGCATCAAGATCAATTTTCATTTTACTTATTTTTGTCCATAATTCTTCTTTTTTACACCATTCTGTAACATTGCCAGTTGTAGCTATAATTACATTTCTCACATGACGCGTAACAATATCTATTATTGTTCTCAAGGAATCATCGATTGATTGTTTTTCCCAGATGATTGATAAATCCATTTTTTCTGGATGATTTTTCAATATCCATGATAAAGAATAGGTAACAATGTTTGCTCTATAACCTGGCATTTTTTGAGCATTAATTACCCTCTCAGTTGCTTTCCATATGATAAATTTGGAAACAAGATTTTTAAAATACTGACTGTCAACTTCAATTTCATTATTTTCTTCTATACGCTCCTCAACATGAACTGTAAAGTATGAGAAGTTCTTCTGACCCCCCAGACTTACAATATGTGGAATTTGGAGCCAAGTATTTTCTAGTTTTGCAACAACCAGTTTGTCGAACTTTTGTTTTCTTGGGTGTGTACGATCCCAAGCTTTAATCCTCCCCGGTGTCCTTTCCCTTGCTCGAGTTTCTGCATAATTACCCCTAGCTCTTTCATAGAACCATATTGTTTGCTTATTACCACCTGTGGGATCAGGTGCATAAATTGAAAGTGCCTTACTTTCCAGAACTCTGTGAAAAGGATCATTGGCGCTAAAATCAGCAGTATTGACAGTATTTTGTGCGTTTGAATATTTACTTATAAGCGGGGCTATTTCATCAATCATTTCAGGCTTATTTACAACAGTAAGTTTCATTTGCAGATTAACATTTTGAACGGATGCTTTATTTCTGACAGATGTGTGCCAAAGAGACGCTACTGTTTGCCCCCCATTAACCACCTGAAAGTCTTTTATCGCGCTGATACTATTGTTGTCATTTTCATCTTTTTTTAATTCAACCTTATTTGCAGTTACTGTAATGCCATTATTATAAGCCAGAAACATATTTGGTTCTTCTATAATTGTATCCCTGATTCCTCTATTTACCTTAGATCTCGCTTGTAAAAAAGCCCTTACATTCCTCTCTAGGAGCCTTGTTCCATATCTGTCATATAAATCTCTGAGTAATTTTCCAGGAATTACCGATATATAAGTTCTGTAAACCATTCTCCCATCATGTGCGCTGACACATTTTATTGGCTCATATCCTTCTTCCTCGAAATCTACCGTAATAAACTCTTTTTTCATTCCAGAACTGACTTGACGCCAGAGTCGGTCAAAGTCCCAAAGCTGATAGGCTATTTTAATGTGTCCCAAGTCTATTTCTTTTCCTTCAAATGGACCTGTCATGCCATTTGTTATCAGAATAATTCTGGCATTCTTTAAATTTTTAAAGTTGGAAAGGATAAGCTGGGCAAGGTCTCTTGCCTCATTGGAATCTTCCAGGCTCTCATAGAAACTTGCACCAGTGAGACTTTTTTCCAGAAAAGTTGTTGCCCATTTAAATGTTCTATCAATATCCGTTTTACTTATTTTCTGTACTTCATCTTCTCCTGACTTATATAGAGATACTATGATATCGATTGCGTTTTCAGTAGTATTTATATCATAAGCATCTACTTTTAATCCGCGACCTTTATGTCTGCATAATATACCATTTTCAATAAAATTTGATTCGTGCAGATAATCCAGCATCCTCTCTACATAAACCTCTTCCTCCATCATCGGCTCATCTTCAGCCTTTGCTTCGGATTCAATCTCAGTCCGTAAAAAAGAGAAGAATTCTTCCCGATTATTAAAATCAGTAAACATCTTATAATAGATTATCTAATGCAGACGTGTCAACTTTATGAGTAAGGCAACTACCAATCATAAGAGTATATTTTACGTCTCCTACTCCCTCAGGGGGATCTGTTATCTTTGGAAAATCATCACCAACCTCAAACAGGAATTCATTTTTAAATATATATTTATTTTCCTGATAATAGTGCTCATGATCCCTTAAATATCCTGTATTGCTTAGAAAATTATTGAATATAATCCCAGCATTTGGATACTCACTGAAATAGTCCTCAAGGCTGTGTACTAATTCAACTAGAGATTCACCATTATTGGAATCCATGTTTAGTGTTATACAATATAAATAAAGATAGGGGAAACCTATGTTATCCAGCTGCTTTTCACTGGAAATCATTACCTTCTTATGAGCCTTTCTTATAGTGGTTTTTACTTCAAGAACACCATTTGGGAATGAAAAATCGTGGTGTTTCAACTCATGCCCCTGCCAGCAATTTAAAGCCTTCACAGCCTCCATTTTAGAAATTAGATGTTCCTTGATAAAATATAATTCACCATAAATACCTCTTTGAGCATTTTCACTTAATACTTTTGTGCCATATTTTTTGAAAAACTCATACCATTTATACAATGCATCTGTGAAACAGGTGACTGCTTCCTGGTTGGATTTTGCCTTTTTTATATTTTCAAGTAAATCTGTTATGAGCGCATTAAAAATACTGATGAAATCTTCATCCAGTAACTTTAGTGCTATTGCGTAATTTTCGAGACCCACTTTCTTTTTTTCTATTATTGTACCTTCCCATTTTGGGAAATGAGCGTTACTTATTGTTTCTGGCGACTCTATATCAAGCAAAAGTAATTTTTTATCATCATGGGTGTCATAACCAACCGAAAGACCTAATTCTCTATAAATAGATCTTTTAAGTGTTCCACCTCTCTTTTCAGAACTGCTTTCAGCTGATAATTCAGCCCATAGGTCATTTAAATTAATCATTGAACATCTCCAATTGCGCTCCTACTTCATTAAAGACATAACCAACATCATTAGTTATACCTTCACCTTTGGAAAAGCTGATCACAGCACCAAAAACTATATGATCGCTTAGACCATATTTAGCTTCATCATTATGCTCAACATCATTTTCCGAATAAAGATTCCCATAAATAGGATATAGAAGTAACAGAGCTCGTTTTTGTGCACGTTTATGTCTTATTTGTGCACCTGAATTGTGAGGGTAATCCTCTTTGCCTTTAGCTATTGAATTTTTGTAAAACTTGAGATCAATACCCTCATGTGATGGACTTAGAATAGCCTTATCTATAAGAACGATATTTTCTGACACCTTAGCACCGTTTCTTAGAGTAAGTCTTAATTCACCAAGATTATCTACCTGCTTAGTTTGCTGACTTTCCTTTGCATTTAAAATGGCTACTGTCCAATCCGTAATTTGATTCAAATTATTTCTTTTCCTGATATATTGACTTACAATCTTGGGATTCCAAGCGTGATGGGGTCCATTTTTATAATCGTTGACAAAATCAATAACATCTACTGATGATACTTCATGATTTATATAAGCAATATCATTAACTGTCTTTTCAAATTTATATTTTTTCAAAAAAACATTATTTATCAATTCAGTATTAGCATCGCAGTCCACTTCATTTATCTTAATATTACGAGACTGTAATAATGCACCATCAAATGTAATTGAAGCTTTTGTAGCCCAATGACTTTTCCCATATCCTGTTACCAGCAAAAGGTCGGGGTGTGATCTGATTTTTAACCCCCAGTTATCAGGCTTTTCCCTAGCTTCGTACATACGGTCAAATTCATCTTTCAATTCTTTTGTAGCCAGAGCTATATGTCTATATGCACTAATTAAACCTCTGGTTGTATATATTCTGCATAGATCGAGGTAATTATCTCTATATCCAAACCATCTACCCATTTGTAATAATGTATCATACATTTTTGATGTTCTAAGGAAATAGCTTATTGTGAGACTTTCCAGGGTTAATCCTCTCGCAAGTCTGTTCCCACCAATTGCTATTATATTTTGAAAAATACCATTTTCCTGAAGTTTTTTGTATTCTAATGCATCTTTACTATAACCATTTACCATTGTAATGTCAATTCGATCAACTACTTCCCGAACGTGAACTTTAATTTCTTCCCAACTGTTAACCTCGCCCAGATTATCATTCTCAAGTACTTGGGATACTCTCATATATTCTTGTTCCCATATGGTCTGCAGTTCAGTCCATAATGTGTGCGATTGAGCAGCATTTAAAATAATATTTCTAAGCCGTTCGTATTCTTCCTCAACTTTTACCATAACTTGTCTTTGAGCATTAATATAGTGACTAACATGTATCAACATAGAATTATGTGTTTTTATCTGACCTCTATGCATTCTGGCCGCACAACTTAGAATAAATGATTTTATTGCTCTTAATAACGACTGGTTTAGTTCTGGCACTATAACATTGGTTTTTAACTCTTTTATATCAGGAAGGAGCATATCACCATCCCTTACCGTATATAATAATGGGTAACCTCTTGACTCTTCAATATTAAGGTCTGGGTCTCCAGAGATACCAAAAAACTGTTCTGGACCGATATGATTTGATGGTCTTGGAATATTTAAAATAAAATCACGTGGAAAAAGATCTTCACCAAGATCTCTGTGTCGATCATTTCTTTTGATCAAAATATTTGCAAAAGGTGTAGCAGTATATCCTATATAAACACTTTTGTCAAATTTTGCCAGTATATCCCTTATACCACTATTAATTGCTGTAGGGACATGCTGATCATCGTCCACATTGAATCTTTTAGTATTTACAGATGCACTATCACATTCGTCATCTATTATCATCAATGGTACATCATCAATGGAATTTCTTTTTCTATGCATATAACGTGATATCCAGTTATTGATATTATCCATAATTGATTTATTTTTTTTGACCACCAACACTATAGGTTCCTGATAGTTTAAGGGAGTGGGTGTTTGTTCCGCATTTTGTTTACTGAAATCACCATTTTGATTACCATTCGTATAATACATCACTGGAAGATGTCCCATATAATTTCCAACACCAAATCTGTTATTTGCGCTTTGATTATTCAAATCCTGTTTTGAATTATACCCTATAAATCCCTGATCAATTCTTTGCTGAGTTTGAGCCCTTAGATCATTATACATGCCTGCCAATACAATGATTAACTTGTAACCTGCATCCGCAGCCTTGCTAATCAATCCGATGTAATTTGCTGTCTTTCCAGATTGAACTTCACCAACGATAAGACCTCTCCTGTCCCACAAGCCATCCCTGGTTGGATCATCAAGAGCAGCAAGAATTTTATTTACTGTTCTGCTAATACCATTGCTGCCATGAACAATATTTCTTGAGAAGTTTTCTTCTTCAATGAGATATCTTTGATAATCATCCCAGAATTTCCATTCAATATCTCGATTGTATGCTTTACCATTTATGGGATTAAGCCACTTTTCATGATCAAGATTACCTTCAAGAATTTTTGATTCTTCCTCATAAAATGAACTATGTTGTGCACTGACAATATCAAAAAGCTCGTTATTTTCAAGAGATTTATACGGGAGTAGTTTGAGAATTTCATTAACAGAATCTTCTATAATTTCATCTGTAACATAGGAATCTGGGTATGATTGCTCTAAATATAGATTAATCATCTTTACAGCACCGTCAGTTAAGTCACTCATTGATTTCAGCACCTCTGAATGCTTCAAGATCTTTGATATAATAATTAAATGGTTCTATTGTCAACAATTTCTTAAAGGCATCTCCTCTGGTCATTTTTAATTTTTTTGTTAATAATTCCATATGTTCATTATACCACTTCTTTAAAGGTATCTTGTCTTCTTTTGAGCTATTAGCGTATTTAACATGTGCATTTGGGTCATCTCTATCTGAAACAATAATTGTTTCTACAGGAACCGTTTTTTCAACAAGACCTAGCAATGTATTAACTTTTGACTTATTCCCAGCTTCCTTGATAAGTGCTTCAATAACCGGATGCTTCCTTTCAATTTTATAACTTACCTCGCCTGCTCTGTTCTTATATCTTTTCCAGATCAGTTCTTTTATCTGGGGATTCCCTCTGCGATCTATTGCTCCTCTATATCGATATACCTTTGCTGCTTTTTCTCTTGAAATTTCAGAATATTTCTTCAGTTCCTTTTTGAATATGTCTGGGGGTTCAACACGAACTTTTTTAACACCTATTTTCCAATCAGAATCCATACTATTTGGTATATCAATACGTATCCTTGCCAGTTTATAATGGTCTTCAGGCTTGGCAAAACCAAGCCACCCCCCGTGCATAAGCAATCTTCTTTGTCTATAAATGAAAAATCCCTGATGTGCATTCCAGCCAAAAAGTCCACCAGCCTGTCTGAATTGAATATTTGTAGCGTATTTTGAATGATGTGGTAGAATAAATGGTGTTACATGAATGGCATTATTCTTATACCTGATTGTTTCTGTACCTAGATCCTGGGTATTAGTATTCTTTTCAAGAAATGGATCCCATGGTTTCAATTTTGCTTTTTCATTTCCATACTCATCAATATGACTAATGTATATTTTTATTGCTTGAGGACCTGACATATAGCGGTGAAAAATCATACTAATATACAGTTTCAAGTTTTCTATCTTTTCATAGAAATACTGTTCATTTTCATCATCATTACCTTCAAGAGTTATTAATCTGTCAAGATTTTGCCACAGGACAACTGTTCCTGTATCAGCTTTTTCAAGCAGATTAGTAATAATGGTATTTGACTGTTTATCTGTATCAGAAAGAAGAAGCCAGGCATTTTTCTTACTTACATAATCTATATCCCATTTTCTTAGTGATATTTTTCCAGTATCATTCTTTGTTGCTACCGTGAGAACCCTGCATTGTGACCATGATGCTACTTTTAACCCAAGGCCGAATCGACCGAGGTCGGTTGGTTCACGTTTTACGTTTGGGCTGGTTGACCCCATTCGCATAGCTGAAAACAGTTCATCATCATTCATTCCTGCACCGTCATCATAAATTGCTATAAAAGAATCCTTACCGTCCCATTTATGCAAGATCCATAAACTTTTTGATTTAGCAGTGATACTATTATCAATAAGATCTGAAATAGCTATATTAAGATCATAACCTAAAGATCTGTTTGACTCTATCGTTGCCTCAGGATCTGGATTACATATTTGATCTTTATTTTTCATAGAATTACTTTAATCCAGTTATTCCTTTAAAATATTGGACACAATTTCTCCTATTTGTTTTGAAAGATATGGTGGCACAGCATTCCCAACCTGATGGTATTGAGCTGTACGTGGACCACAAAATAAATAATTATCAGGAAATGTCTGAATTCTTGCCGCTTCTCTAACCGTTAAACTTCTACATTGGTTTGGATCGAAATGGATGAAATAATGACCGTCTTTCGAGATATGACTTGTAACCGTTGTAGCAGGTTCATTTGGTAGCTGAACCCTGAATCGATCAGCAAATTTTCCTGTATTTGCACTTTTATGATCTGGTAATAAATCCTTACTATGTTGTTCATAATCACATAGTCTAGGAAAACGGTCATTTGTTTTAGTAAATAGACTTGCAAACATGTATCGTTTTAAATCTTGAATCAAATGTCCTCTGGAAATATGATTACATGCTCCCTCCAATTTCGGATCATTATACCAGTCATAAAGCGGGTTTTTTTTATATGGTGTATTACATTTTACGAATTCTGACCCAATTCCTTTTAAAGATATTGTTCGTTTTTTTTCTGTAGAATTATTTAAAAAACCATTCTTGGATGTTATTTCTTTTTTAAACGAATCAGTGATTTCCAGCCAATTTTTGTCATTATCTATTACTTTATCATAATACCTTTTTTTCTTTCCATCAATAATTTCACTTGAAATATACTTACGATGTAATCCACTTCTAATTTTTGGTAAATCTCGAATCACTGCATTCAAATTTATTTTTTTTTCAGAATGTTTTAATGTTTCAGGTTTATGAGCAATATCCTCTCTTATTCCTAATAATATTACCCTGTGTCTTTTTTGAGGTACTCCATAGTTTTCCGATTCAATAACAAAACTCTTATTATTCTTATACATAGGAAATCCTTCCATCGTAAAAGCATCAGGTTTTTTTACAAGAGAATATATCCTATAATTTTTGGATTTTGATTTTTTAAATACTGAACTTGGGTTGGTTAAATCTTTTTTAATTAAATCAAATACAGATTGTTCTTTTATTTTTGCAGATAATAATCCCTTTACATTTTCCATAACAAAAACCGCAGGTTGATGCTTTGCTATTATCCTTAAGTACTCTTTATACAAATAAACTCTTATGTCATCTTCATTTATACCACCTACTCTTGATCTTCCCACCAAAGAATACGCTTGACATGGTGGCCCACCAATTAATACCCAATTTTTATTTCCTTTCAGAACTTCTTCTATCCTCAAATTAACTTTATTAAAAGAATATTTCTTTGTTCCAAGTTCGGCGTGCCAAGCTTCTTTTTGTGCTGTATTGTACTCTTCAGGAAAAATTCTAAATAATTTTTGTTTTAATGTTCTTTTCGTTTTTAGATCAGGTTCTTGAAGTATCTCATAATATTCACTCGGAACCTCTCCCTTCTTAAATTTTCTGAAAAAACTTCTTAATTCTAGAGTTTCGTGTGCGTATTTATCCTTCTCAATTGAAAGTTTAATATCGAAAATATTTTTCCTATTTTTATTTGTAGAGGAAAATCCTTCACCCAATCCTCCGGGGCCAGCAAAAATATCAATAACAGGTATATTAGTTAATTTTGACATGTTATTTTTTCATAAAGATTGAAAAGTGTGTGTTCCATTTTTTCTGTTTTAAGTTCGCACTCCCAAACAACAAAT
>Ga0066828_10001032_pt1 | contig 11766 bp, 5 predicted proteins | sample ETNtaG_24_FD_65497 | JGI IMG/M metagenome (GOLD analysis project Ga0066828, IMG submission 65497) | Marine microbial and viral communities from oxygen minimum zone, Eastern Pacific Ocean - ETNP201306SV47 | ecosystem: Environmental > Aquatic > Marine > Oceanic | place: Pacific Ocean: Eastern... | reverse complement strand
AAGAAATGGGTGGAAGAACTAGATTATGTTGATCCCCAACGGAATCATCACCTTCTTGAAGCTCTATGGGTAACATGGGGATTGAATAAAGTTGATGAAGATCTATTAAAGAAACTTCTTATTTCTAAGGACCACCGTGTTAGAGCCGCCGCTGTAAGAGTTTTGCGATATAGCGGTCATCAAGTTGATCAAAATGTTGAACTAATGAAAGCTTCGGCACTTGATGAACATGGTAGAGTTCGATTAGAAGCTATCACTGCTGCTTCATGGCTAGACAAAGATCAAGGAATTCCTATCCTAGCAGAAGCAAAAAAAATGCCCTTGGATGATTGGATGGATTATGCTCACCAAGTTTCTGTTTCTCATATTAATAATAGAGCTGTTTATGAAGAAAAAATTGAAGAAAAAATTATAACTGATTTAAGAGGAAGTGACCTCGACCTGTTCAAGCAAGGATGGAAACTATACAATAGGAATGGACTTTGTATAACCTGCCACCAGGTTGATGGCAAAGGACTTTCAGCATCAGGTTATCCCCCTTTGGCTAATACCGATTGGGTCACAGGAAATGAAGAACGCCTAATTAAGATTCTGCTAAAGGGTCTTTACGGACCCCTAGAGGTAAACGGGGAAAAATACAAAGGTGTAATGGCTTCTTATGGTAAGCTGTTAAACGATGAGGATATAGCTTCAGTATTGACTTATATCCGCAATTCTTTTGGAAATCAAGCCTCAGTGATCACAAAAGAAAAAGTTTCAAGTGTGCGTCTTGCTGCTAGAGACAGGGAAAATTATTTTACCTCTGAAGAACTGCTAGAAGAGAATACCAAAAATGAATAAACTGTTAATTGCCATTGGAAATCAAAAAAGGAACATCATGAAAAAATTAAATCAAACACTAAATCTATTCTCAATCCTAATTATTCTGCTATTTTTGGCGGGCTGTGAGAACAAAGGAAAAAAACAATTCGTTGCCATGAGTACACCTGATATGATTGCCGCACAGCGTCAGCTTCGTGCACTCCAACTTAGCGATCCGCATCGACCAACTTACCATTTCGTAAATCCAGAAGGCCAGGGGATGCCTTTTGATCCTAATGGCGCCATTTATTGGAAAGGACGGTACCATCTTTTCTATATTTTCCAAGATCATAATAGCCATAGTTGGGGGCATGCTTCCAGTAGAGATTTACTTCATTGGAGATTTCATCCTACAGCACTATTCCCGGGAGAGGATGACCCTGACAGAGGCATATTTAGTGGTAACGCTTTTGTAACCAAAGATGGTGAAGTTGCTATTTTATATCACGGAGTCCGTGCGGGTAACAGCATAGCCCTGAGTAATGATGATGATCTTAACAATTGGACCAAACTAAAATCAAACCCAATTATTCCTATCCCAGAGAAAGGAAGTCCTGAAGAAAAACTCTACAGTTCATGGGATCCACACGGATGGATTGAGAATGGAGATTACTATGCTATTTTTGGAGGGAAAAAACCATCTCTTTTTAAAGCATCTACTATAGATGATTGGCAGTATGTTGGTCCCCTTTTAGCTTCAAATATGCCTGACGTTGATGAAGCTATAGAAGATCTTTCATGTCCCGATTTTTTCACTTTAGGGAACAAGCATGCTTTATTAAGCATAAGTCATTCTCATGGAGCAAGAATTTATCTGGGGGATTGGAAAGATAATCAATTTTATCCCGAATCTCACCAGAGAATGAACTGGCTTGGAGGAACCAATTTTGCACCTGAAACGCTTCTTGACAATAGGGGACGTAGAATCATGTGGGCTTGGGTACTTGACAGGCGTGAAAAACTTCATATCCAAGACCTTCAAGAGGCTCCTCCTTATGGATGGAGTGGCACCATGACTTTACCGCGTGTACTTTCCCTCGCTTCTGACGGGACGCTTCTGATTCAACCGGTTGAGGAGCTCAAACAGTTGAGAACAAATCCAAGGGTTCAGAGAAACATAGAAGTTGGCGACGGGCTGAGATTGGCTCTGAATGATATTGAAGGGACCGAACTGGAGATAGCCGCGACTGTGGACATGAGCGGAGCAACCACTTTCGGGCTCAAAGTAATGGCATCGCCAGGTGGGGAAGAGGAGACGATCATTGAGTTCAACCGGACGGAAGAAAATATCACTATCGATTTTGCTAAATCTTCCCAAGACACTTCAATTAAGCATTACAAAAGAACTATGAATTTCATGACAGAAGAGGTAAACCCCATTGCCACCAATCAGGTTGCTCCCTTTAAATTGGGGAGAGACGAAGAGCTTAAGATTCAGATCTTCATAGACAGATCCATTATTGAAGTATTTGCAAACGGTCGCCAGTGCGTTACACAACGTGTATACCCAACGAGACCGGACAGCCGTGGGGTGGAGCTTTTTTCTAAAGGGGGAGACTCAAGGGTAAGCCTGTTAAGAGCGTGGGACGTATCGCCCACCAATCACTGGTAAACTTTTCTGCTTACTTCCGCTCTGACAGAAACTGAACTAGATCCCGGAATTCGGCAGATGCCATGGTCTCATGAAGATTAGCTGGCATCAACGAATATTGGAGCATAGTCTGATCAGCGATCTCGTCATAAGCTATGGCCACTCGCTCGCCGTTTGCGAGAATCATCTGCAGGTGGCGCTTTGAATCTATAAGCTTATCCCACCTGCCTACAAATAAATCTCCATCTTCTGTAGTAACCTCATACCCTACATAATACGGAGCAACAATTGCATCAGGGTTTAAAATACTTTCAATTATTCTTTCTTTCCCCTGATTGCTTCCTACCCGTGAAAGATCCGTACCATATATCCCACCTCTACCATTAATTCGGTGGCAACTAGCACATTGATAACGATTACTGAAGAAAACTCTCGCACCTGAGGATCCATCTCCCTTATCTAAACCCAAATTTCTCAACTCAGAATTGGTACGAAGTTTATTATTTTCTAAACTTGTCTCGGATATACCCGCCAACTCCAAGCTATGCTGTGCTTCATTCTTTATAATTGATGGTTGACCCTGATCATCTATAATCTCTGAAAGGGAAATTTGAGCTGACTGGTTAATATTTAGACTATTACCTAAACCAACAATAGCCTCTAGCCTAACATTCTCAGCAAAAGAAGACTCTTTTGAGATATCTGATAAAATTTCTATAGCTGCACTATCATTGATTCGAGCACCGAGAGACCTAATTGCTTCAATTTGGAGAACTGGCTCTGAGGCATCTATTAATTCCTTCAGCATGCCAGTTTTAAGATCAGGATAATTAGGATTCACTGAAGACAAAACACGAGCTCTAATTTCAAAGCTAAGGTTCTTATTGAAAGAAGCTCTTAGTAATTGTGGCTGTCTTTTATAGAAAGTTCGTGTTATGTGATCGTCTCCTTCCATAAAATGGCTTTCCATATTAAAAGCTCCGTCCATATACTGAAAAGCAGCCATGTAAGTATCAAATAGTTCTTGTGAAACATCAGAAAGATTAGCAAATGATGACTCAACGTTATTTTTTAATTCAACTAAGTGCTCTTCAGAAATCCATTTTAGAGCGGTAATACGATTTTCTTGAACAGGATCCTCCAAAAATTCTTTGAGGATAATTGTTGCATCCTTAACACCAGACTGACGCAGGCACAACAGTGATGCTAAACGTATATCAGGATTGTTGCTTTTCGAATTCTCAATCAGAAAGCTATAATTATTGGGCTTACCAAAAGTTTTGATGATAGCGGTATTAATAAAGGGATCATCTTGCTCAAAAAATTTTACTACCTTATTGAATGAGGACTCTGAAAACAACCCATAGATAGCTTCTCTAATAACATAAGGGGACTCATCACTCTCAATAATATTGACATAAAACTCCTCTTTATTTTCCAGAGAATTGTCAACTAGTATGCGTACTGCTGCTGAGCGAACAAGCTCATTTTTTTCCTTAAGAGCAAGATCCAGCAAGCCATCAAGTTCAACGTGGTCATAATTGAGAGCAGCCATTAGAAGGCTCATTTTTCCTTCATCAGTAATGTCTTTAGATGAGAACTGTGATAGTGGTTTAGAGCTAGAGTTTTTAATCATTTTTTCAGCCGCCTGAGCTCTAATACGACGGTCGCCTGAATTGAGCGGTTTTATATTCTGTTTATTGTCAAATCCAGGCCCTGTAATTCTCCATATTCTACCTTTTCCATGGACAGCGTAAGATATGCTGGCCCAGTCCGTCAAAAGGATACCGCCTTTAGAATCAATAGCAAGGCCCACAGGGAAGAAATTCCTGGGGCCCTTTATAAAAGTTTTGGCTTCAGAAATAAAGGAACTTCCCCGTGAATTCAATTGAAAACTTTGCACCACACTATCTCCCCAAGCTGTGGCCAATAACGTACCTTTTAATGAATTTCCAAAATGACCTAAACCATAATGAAGAAGTCCACTGGGTGCCTCTCCTGTACCTGCTACCATTGGGAGTGTACCAGGAATTTGACCAAACCATGATGTAAGAGGACTTAATCCATCTCGTCCATGCTGAAATTGAAAACCATAGTTTCCGCCATTAACAATATGCAGGAGACGGCAAGGAGGCATACCATCTGGATCATTTTCGACAGCAAAAAGATTACCAAAATCATCAAATGTCATTGAAAAACAGTTCCAGATAGCTGTTCCAATTCTTTCAAGATTCGAACCATCTAAATCACAACGGTAAAGGCTGCCTCCTTCACGCTCTTTACCTAGTATAGAGATTCCATCACTTCCTGAAATAGTGTATTCAGAACCAAAGTTTTCACCACATTGAAAATATATTTTCCTGTCCGGTCCAATAACTAGGCCTGACATACCATTATGAGGAAACTGTTCTTCTGTTTCCAGAGAGATAAGCGTATCTTGGCTGTCCGCGAGCAGATCACCATCCAAATCAGCAAATTCGATGATGGACGCCCGAGTCGCAATCAATGCCCGTCCGGGCTCCCTAAGGGCCAGTGACATGCCATCGGTAAAGTCAGTCGCAAATTCAACAATCCGTTTTTGCCCACTGTCGTTAATATAGCCATCCAGAACAAGTAGACGATCTACAGTCGGGCCAAGGTAATTATCTTGTCTTAGATGGGTGTGATTTTCGATTACCCAAATCCGATCCATTTCGTCTACTGCAATTCCCGTGGGGGTTACAATGTCCGGCTCCCTCGCGATAAGGGTTAACTCTGAACCATCGATAAGAACTTCCGGGATTCTTCCAAGGCCATGACTCTGATCGGCGCTGGCCACCACCGGTGGCTGGGCAGAAACCTCAGGTGTCGGTGTCTGATAACAGCTTGCTGCAAACCCCCAAAAAAGAAGAATCAGATATTGAGTGCCTATCGGTTTATGGGATATCACCTTTTTTGTAAAGAGGCCAACTATTCCGCGAAGGAAGAATCAAAGGCCACTTCAGACGTTTCAAAATCGACACCCTTTGCAAAAGCGGCCGCCTCGGAAGCACCAGTCTCCCGGTTCATACCGCTGTCTTCCCACTCAACCGATAATGGCCCGGAGTACTGGATGTCATTAAGAGCCCTGATGATTTCTTCGAAGTTAATGTTGCCGCGACCAAGCGATCGAAAATTCCAGAATCGCCTGTTGTCACCAAATTCCAGATAACTGCCAAAAACACCGGAGTCAACTTGGTTACTGCTCCACGCAACATCCTTAAGGTGAACGTGGAAAATCCTGTCAGAAAACTTCCTGATGAAAGAGACATAGTCAACTCCCTGATAACCAAGATGGCTGGGATCATAATTGAATCCGAACGCCTCATGACCGTTAAGAGTTCTAACAGCCCTTTCCGCAGTAACAATATCGAATGCAATTTCGGTTGGATGTACTTCTAGCCCAAAACGAACCCCATTATCTTTAAAGGCATCCATAATGGGCTCCCATCGGTTTGCAAAATCATCAAATCCTTCGTCAACCATTTCGGGAACCATTGGTGGGAAAGCATATATGAGGTGCCATATACTACTGCCTGTAAAACCATTAACGACATCTATCCCTAGTCTTTTTGCAGCCTCTGCAGTATTAACCATTTCATCAGATGCACGTTTCTGGACATCTTCCGGATTCCCATCACCATAGACATAATCTGGAAGAATATTCTTATGTCTAATATCAACTTTATCACAAACAGCCTGACCCACCAGATGATTCGAAATCGCAAACAATTGGAGACCATGTTTAGCAAGAAGCTCTCTTTTCTGATCACAGTATGACTGATCTGCCTTATGAACTTCAAAATGATCCCCCCAACATGCAAGCTCGAGACCATCATAACCAAAATCCTTTGCCTTGACGCAAAGTTCTTCCAATGTTAAATCAGCCCACTGGCCGGTGAAAAGTGTAACAGCTCTGCTCATTATTCCCAACTCCTTGTATTATCAAGAAAAAACTTTAAGAGAATTTTGGAGACACCCATTGTGCTCCAGCCTCAGAAGATCGAACACATGCGTCAATGAAGGACATCCCCCTTAAACCGTCATTTACATCCGGAAAATCCAGAGATGCTTCGTCAGGCTGAAGGCCCTCAAGCTTAGCACTTAAAGTTGAAGCAAAGTTGCGGTAAAGCACAGCAAAAGCTTCTATATAACCTTCAGGGTGACCGGCGGGGAGCCTGCCAGCTGAAAAACTCTGAGGAGATAAACGGTCACCATAATTTGCTCCGGCCCTAATAATCTCACGGGGCCTATCGAGATGCTTTAGCACTAGAGTATTAGGCTCTTGTTGATCCCATTCAAGTCCACCTTTTTCACCATATACCCTTATACTCAGGCGGTTCTCTTCATCAACAGAAATCTGACTGGAATAGAGAATTCCCCTTGCGCCGTTGTCGTATTTAATCAACAGATTTGCATCATCTTCTAGAAGGCGTCCTTCGACGAAGGTGGTGAATTCGCAACAAAGCTCAGCAATCTTCAGACCGGTGATATACTCGGCAAGATTTTCAGCGTGAGTGCCAATATCGCCGATACAACAGGAGGCGCCGGCCCGCTCTGGGTCGGTTCGCCAGGAGGCCTGCTTTTGATGTTCGTTCTCGAGAAACGTTGCGAGCCAGCCCTGAGAATACTCTACTATAATCTTTCTGATTTTTCCAAGCTGATCGCTTGCGATCCTGTGTTTGGCCTCTTTGACCATGGGGTAACCGGTGTAGTTGTGTGTAAGGCCGAAGAGCAGCCCAGTGCTATTAACAAGATCTACCAGCTGCTCTGCCTCACTAAGATTGAAACACATCGGTTTGTCACTCATAATATTAAAACCGCTCTCTAAAGCCCTCTTTTGAACCGGGAAGTGCATGTGGTTGGGCGTAACTATTGTAACAAAATCCATTCTATCACCTTCTGGCAGTTCTGCCTCCGCTTTAAACATCTCCTCATAACTCGGGTAAGTTCTATTTTCTGGAAGAAAGTACGCCTTGCCTGATTCTTTGGATTTTGCCGGATCGGAGCTAAACGCCCCACATACTAGTTCGATCTGGTTATCAAGTTGAGCGGCCATGAGGTGGATGGGCCCAATGAATGCGCCTTGACCACCTCCTACCATACCCATACGTATTTTGCGTTGCATATTCCTGTTCTTATTGTTAGTTGCTAGTGTGTATCAGTCGTCATTAAATGCTGTCCAATAAACTGATGAAACACATGCTAGCTAGTCATTCTTAAGGAGTGTTCAAAATTAGTTTTTCTCGAGTCTAAACCATAGAGAATTATCTTTGGATTGAAATAAACTTTTTGCAAAAGAAGTTATAATTACGTTTATTATACAATCATCATTCTCACGGGCCATGGTGTGAATCTGGGTCGTTAGACGAATAGTCAAAAGGGGGATTTTACCAATTGAAGAATTCCAAGTCCGTATTTTTTCTATACATCATTTTACTGTTCAACATGAATTGTTCAGGTACAAAACAGAACAATGCTGCCCAAACAAATCCGAGTCTCAATCGGGGTTATACTCTAGAGATTCCTGACGGTTTTACGCCCCTCTTCAACGGTGCTGATTTTTCAGGATGGGAAGGAAACCTAAAATATTTCAGAATTGAGGATGGAATAATCAAAGCTGGGACTCTGAAAAAACCGATTCCGAGAAACGAGTTCCTCTGTACAATTAAGGACTATTCAGATTTTGAATTAAGATTGCAGGTTAAGACAACAACTGGAGATATAAAACCATATGGTTATGAAAATGGGGGTATTCAATTTAGAAGTAGAAGAGTACCAAACCATAATGAAGTATCAGGTTACCAAGCAGATGTTGGTTTCGAATTAAACTATCATAAAGGTGTTTCAGATCTAGGTTATAGTGAAGATGAATTTCCTATTAGTATTTGGGGCGGCCTTTATGATGAATCGAGAAGGAAAATTATGTTTGGAGTGGGAGACCAAGATAGCCTTAATGCGGTAATGAAAGCTGGAGAGTGGACTGATTATGTGCTAAGATGTCAAGGTAGTAGAATTCAAATTTGGATTAATGGTTATAAAACAATTGATTATCTTGAAGAAGATGATACGATTGAAAGAACAGGAATTATTGCTCTGCAAATTCATGCTAGTAGAGACCCAAGTGAAATATGGTACAAAAATATATATATTAAAGAGTTAACAGAAAATTCTTCCCTCAGTGATAGTAGAATCCCATCTAATTCATTAAAAAATATAGATATTTATCCAGGCCTAGAGGCAACAATGTTTGCTTCAGAGCCAATGATACTTAGTCCAACAAATCTGGATATTGATGATCGGGGCCGTGTATGGGTTTGTGAGGTGGTTAATTACCGCGCCCATGCAAAGAATAATAAAAGGCCAGAGGGTGACAGGATTTTAATTTTGGAAGATCTGAACGGTGACGGCGTGGCAGATACCTCGAAGGTGTACTATCAGGGCAGGGATGTCGATGCTGCCCTTGGGATTGCTGTCTTGGGGAATAAGGTAATCGTATCCTCGGCACCTAACGTCATCGTTTTTACTGATGAGGATGGCGATGACAAACCCGATAGGAAAGAATACCTTTTTACAAAATCGGGTATACCACAAGATGATCATTCTATCCATTCCTTTGTTTTCGGGCCTGACGGGAAACTTTACTGGAACATGGGCAATAACGGTTATTATGTCCACGATAGTCAAGGCAACCCCGTGATTGATAAGAAAGGCAATACTGTTTTTTCGTTTAGGGCAACTCAGCACATTGAAGAATATCGAGGTAGGCAATCTCCGTACCACGGCGGCATGACCTTCAGATGTAATCCAGACGGCTCTGAATTCGAGGTTTTGGCTCACAACTTTCGCAACAATTATGAAGTAACAATCAATTCTTACGGTGATTTATGGCAATCTGACAACGACGATGACGGAAACGCCAGTTGTCGGATCAACTATTTGATGGAGTACGGGAATTACGGCTATCAAGATGAGATCACAGGTGCCGGTTGGGCAGTCCCTAGAACAGGTTGGCATGATAAAATCCCGAAACGACACTGGCATCAGAACGATCCTGGTGTTGTACCGAATGTGGTTTTCACCGGGGCCGGTTCCCCCGCAGGTATAACCGTGTATGAAGGAAACCTTCTTCCCGAAGTATTCTCCGACAGGGTTCTACATTGTGACGCTGGACCGGGCGTACTTTGGTCTTTACAAGAAAAGAAGTCAGGTGCAGGCTACACTGGTGAGATGCTCAATCTCTTAAAAGAGAAGAGTGATAAATGGATCAGACCGGTTGATGTTGTGGTCGCTCCGGATGGCTCGGTTTTCATTACCGATTGGTACGACCCTGTTGTTGGTTGGAATCGACAAGAGGATACAACCCGTGGAAGAGTTTTCAGACTTGCCCCGAAGGGTGTCAGTTATAAGGTTCCAAAGTTTGATTATTCAACTCCTGAGGGGGCAGCGGAAGCCCTAAAAAACCCTAGTTTTGCTGTTCGCTATCGTGCTTGGATTTCTTTGAACTCAATGCAAAAACAAGCAGAAGCTGAATTACTAGAGCTCTATCATTCAGAGAATCCTGTATTTAGGGCAAGAGCACTATGGCTATTGACCAAGTTGGAGGAGAACGGGGGAGACCATCTCAATAGAGGTCTGCTTGACGAGGATGAGAACATCAGAATTGTGGCAATCCGTGCCGCACGCCAATTGGAACTTAACATGATTCCAATCTTGGAATCCATGAAGTCGGATCCATCACCTCAGGTCCTCCGGGAGTGCGCAATTGCCCTCAGTGAAATCAGTTCAGAGATGGCTCCCTCTATTTGGACAGAACTTGCGTTTCGGTACGATGGAGTCGATCGGTGGTACTTGGAAGCCCTTGGTATTGCAGCCGATGGACGTTGGGATTCATTCTTAGCTCAATGGCTTAAGTCTGTTGGCGATGATTGGGATACAAAGAAGGGACGTGAAATAATCTGGCGTTCCCGGGCGGCAGTCACAGTTGGTTATCTTTCTCGGATTTTGAGCTCAGATATCCCTAGCCTTGAAGCCGAGCGATTCTTGAGAGCGTTTGATTTTCAACCCCCCAGCAGAGACAAGACTGAAGCTTTGGAGAGTTTGGTATTTGACATCAATTATGATGAGTCAGATAAAAGCACATTAATCGCCTTAGAAGCCCTTTTGCGGCTCGATGGCACGGATATTCTCGCCGATACGGGGAAAAGGAACCGAATTATGCAACTGGTGGAGAATGCACACGGTACGGAGCAGTTTGTCCTTATTGTTAGCCACTACAAGTTAGAAAATTTCTATCCTGATCTGTTAAAGATTGCCTTGTCCAGCACGGATCAAGTGGTGGTGATCAAGGCGATCACTGTGCTATTCGATTTTGATCAGACTGGCCTGATAGGTGAGTCTTTAAATAATGAAGAGTCTGAAATCGGTTCGACAACGGCTGCAGCTTTGGCACTCAGCAGGGACAGCAGATCAGTCCCCATCCTATTGGAAGCCTTGGGAAATGAAAATCTTAACACTGACACACAATCTCAAATTGTGAGAGCACTGTTGGGGACCTCCCGTGGCTCGGAATCATTGTTAGAAATCGTCAAAGCTGGTCGACTTCCGAATAGACTGAAAGAGATCGCCGGGAAAGTTTTCTCGAACTCCCTAAATGTTAGTCTGCGTGATCAAGCTGCAGACTACCTCCCCATCCCAACTATGAGAAACGGTGAAGCGATACCGAGCATGACTGATCTTCTGGTATATACGGGCAATAGGGAGAGAGGGGAAAAAGTTTTTCAAGAAGCGACTTGCTCACAATGTCATGTGGTTAACGGTGAGGGCACTGATTTCGGACCTAATTTATCAAAAATTGGGGACAAATTGTCTAGGAGGGGTCTTTATCAATCGGTTCTTGATCCTAGTGCTGGTATTTCACCAACCTATACTCAACACATTATTGAGTTAAATGATGGTCGAGAGATATCAGGTTATATTACAAGTGAAACTTCAAATAAAATCAACGTAAAGAGTGCTGGCGGAATATCGAACGTTCTCAATTCTATTGAAATTAAAGCTAGACATGAGTTACCTTATTCCATTATGCCTAATAATTTGCAAATGCAGCTAAGTATAGATGATTTTGTTAATCTTGTTGAGTACATGGTTTCATTAAAGTAAAAACAATGTTGGATGGATAATATGCGCAAGTTTTTTTCATTCAGTTTTTTTATAGTTGGTATTTCTCTTTTTTTGTCTTGTGAGGAAGAGGCTTCTTCTTCAGAGACAGAGGTTGATGATACTGACCCTTGTTT